>Ga0315338_1000439_pt1 | contig 98227 bp, 101 predicted proteins | sample ASW8metaG_FD_204518 | JGI IMG/M metagenome (GOLD analysis project Ga0315338, IMG submission 204518) | Ammonia-oxidizing marine archaeal communities from Monterey Bay, California, United States - ASW #8 | ecosystem: Environmental > Aquatic > Marine > Coastal | place: USA: California | collected...
TTTTGTCATTACTACATGAAATAGAACTTAAAACTGATAATGCCATACAGATATAAACCCCAAAAAGGCATATAGAATATGTGAATTTGCATGGGAGTAAAGATTTTGTAGGTTTTTTATACAATTTGACTACCACTAGTTGTAAATATCTTCTTGAATCTATTATATGGTATGGTATACTGACTGAAAGTAAATCTTTAGATGTGTAAGTGGGTTGTTCCCACTTTTTTATTGCGGAATAATTTTGTTTTAGGAGGCGACTGAAATGAAAAGCGAAATAGATATCGCCCTTAAGCAGCTGGTAGCTGAACGTAATCTCCCTCCTGATACAGTGATTTCTGCATTTACTGCTGGATTGATTTCTGCATACAAAAAGGAAAGCATTACTCCAGAAAGTCAAAATGTATCTGTGAAATTAGACCCCTCTCAAGGTGATGTTACGATCATTATTCGTAAAGAGGTCGTCGAAGAAGTTACAGATGATGACTTGCAAATAGAAATTTCTGCAGCCCATACACTTGATCAATCTGCAGCAATTGGTGACATGATAGTAACCAAAAGTATGCCTTATGAATTAGGTAGGATTGCTGCACAAACTGCCCGTCAAGTAATGATGCAACGTCTTAGAGAAGCTGAACGAGAGTTTGTCCTGGCTGAATATTCAGGTAGGGAAAATGATATTTTCTTGGCTACTATCCTGCGACTTGAACAAAGGCATGTAATAGTCGATTTGGGGAACAACACAGAGGCTGTAATGCCTAAGCCCGAACAGGTTTTTACTGAACGCTATAGACAAGGTCAGAAAATGAAAGTGATCTTGAAATCAGTCGAAAACTCCTCAAGGGGTCCTGAATTAACCGCTTCACGTAGTGACAGTACTTTGGTTAAAAAACTTTTCGAGATGGAAGTTCCTGAAATTTTTAACGGCGCTGTTGAAATAATGGATATCACTAGAGAAGCTGGTTCTCGTAGTAAAGTTGCTGTAAGAGCAAAACAGTCTGGCGTAGATCCAGTTGGGTCTTGCGTGGGTCTCAGAGGGATCAGAATCCAAAACGTTGTTAATGAATTACAAGGTGAGAAAATTGATGTTATTGAATGGGACAATGATCCATCTGTATTCATAGCTAGGGCATTAAATCCTGCTCAGGCTCAACGTATAATACTGGATCACCCTGAAAAGGTCGCAATTGCTGTAGTTTCTGATCAACATCTGTCTTTAGCAATTGGTAAAGAAGGACAAAATGCCCGCTTAGCCGCTAGGCTAACTGGATGGAGAGTAGACATAAAAGGCGTTGAGGAAGTCGATCCTTCCTTGCAGGATCGACCTATGGAAAAAACAGAGGTCGAGTCTGCGGAACCCGAAACTATAGATGAAACTATAGATGAAGTTGTTGATGAAGTTGTTGAAGAAATCGATGAGGCACTAACAGAATCTGTTGAACTGGATGACGCAATTGTAGCCGAATCCGAAATAACAGAAGAATCCAGTCAGTCCGAATCAGAACCTTCAGCCACAGAAATCTCAGAGGAGATTACACAAATCCCTGATGAATTTATTGCATCTGAAGCGGAAGTCGCACAGCAAGCTATAGAAGAAGAGTTTAATGATCCCGCCGTAATCCCTGAAGTCGATTCAGCCACATCACTCCATGATGTGGAAGAAGATGTGTGGTCTGTGAACAGAGCTAAGGCTGCTGCATCTCAAGCACCCGCAGATGGAGCCATTAGATTTGCTGAAGACATTGAAGGTCTCCGTGGAGGAGTTACTGTCCGCAGAAGTTCAAGAGGCAGACGTGATAACCCCAAAGATGCTCCAAGAAAGAAAAGAAATACAAAAGCTGGACGCAAACGTCGCTAGAACTTCCTACCAACGGAACAGCTACTATTACACTATGTAAAAACACTACGTAAGGTGATCAATTAACAGAATGGCAAATAACGACACAAAACAATCAACAGCTGAGCTGATCGATGGGCTCCAACCACTCTCCATTGCATCTTCAATCACTCTTGGTGATTTGGCAGATGTGATGAATGTTAGCAATGTCGAACTTATTAAAGAATTTATCCGAAGAGGATATATGCTGACTGTAAATGAAGTAATTGAGCACGATATAGCTGCAATGGTTGCACCATCATTCGGATTTCACGCAGTTGAAATTAAAGATCTCAATCCTGGTTCTTTGGTAATTAACAATGAAGATGCTTCTCCAGAACTGTTAGAATCTCGGCCTCCAGTCGTGACTATCTTAGGGCATGTAGACCATGGAAAGACTACACTGTTAGATTCAATAAGAAAAGCCAATGTTGTCGACACTGAAGCAGGAGGTATAACTCAACATATCGCTGCTTATCAAGTACAACATAATTCCAACACAATTACGTTCTTGGATACCCCTGGGCATGAAGCTTTTACTGCAATGAGGATGCGTGGAGCACAAGTAACAGATGTGGCTGTATTAGTTGTAGCCGCAGACGATGGTATTATGCCACAAACAATCGAAGCTATAAATCACGTTAAAGCTGCCCAAGTCCCAATAATCATAGCGATCAACAAAATTGATAGAGCTGACGCAAATATTGACAAGGTCAGACAGCAATTACTAGAACATGAATTAATTGTTGAAGAATTTGGAGGAGAAGTTGTCTCTGTCCCAGTTTCGGCAATTACTGGCGAAGGTGTTCCTGATCTATTGGAAAGCATCCTTTTAGTTGCAGAAATCAGCGAACTGAAAGCAAATCCAAGCGAGCTTGCCAAAGGTGTAATTGTAGAATCTAGAATTGATAGAAACCGAGGTATTATTGCTACTGCCTTGATTCAAACTGGAACCCTTGAACCAACTCATAACATTATCATTGGAGAAACCCGGGCAAGAGTTAGGGCAATGTTTGACGACAGAGGAAGTCGAATTTCTCATGCAGAACCGTCCAAACCAGTCGAAATTTTAGGTATTTCAGAACTCCCACGTGCTGGTGATCTTTTCTATTCAGTCTCTGACGAAAAAACTGCGCGAAAAATTGTTGAAAAATTACAACGAGAAAACCAGTTTAAAACATCGTCAACTTTTCGGCTTCAAGATTTGCACGCAAAGATAGAATCTGGTCAAATCAAGGCATTAAATATTATCATAAAAACCGATGTACAGGGAAGTATTGATGCTGTTGAAAACGCACTTTCTCAAGTTAGCACTGATGCAGAAATGATTAATGTTATCCATTCTTCTAGTGGGAGCATAACAGAGAATGATGTAATGCTTGCTTTGGCTTCAGAGGCGATAATCCTTGGATTCTGCACCCGTGTAGAACCTGGTGCAAGAATTTTGGCTGATCAAGAATCAATTGAGATCAACTTATACTCAATTATTTATCAATTAGTTGATGAAATGAAAACTTCTCTGGATTCTATCCGTGAACCAGAATATCAAGACATCATAGAAGGTAGAGCTACAATACGTGCAATATTTGGTCTTGGAAGATCAATTGTAATAGGTGGTTTCTATGTCAATGAAGGCAAAGTCTCACGCGGAACTACGGTAAGGATTATTAGAAATAATTCCGAAGTGTTTGCAGGTCTGATTTCCAGTTTAAAACACTTCAATGATGATGTTTCTGAAGTCTCCAATGGACTGGAAGGTGGAATAGTTTTAGATGGATTCAACTCTTACCAAGAAGGCGACATTATAGAATGCCATCGTGCTGAAAGACTCACATAATAATTTAATGTGAGGATCAAATGCAGCACAAACTAGTTCGACTAAACGCTTTGTTGACAAAGGAAATTGCTACCGTCATTAATAAAAACATTAATGATCCACGAATATCAAATTCCATAGTTAGTATACATCGCGTTGAGACAACTCCAAATCTTTCACATTCATTTGTTTATATATCTGTGATCAGTAATTTCCATAAGCATGATTTAATATTAAACGCTTTGAATGATGCATCTGGATTTATTCGTTCACTGCTTTCCAAGACTAAGGTTCTTTCTTCATGTCCCTCTCTTCACTTTAGACTGTATGAAGATGCAGAAGCAACTGAGCGATTATCAACCATATTCGAAAGTATTAAAAAGTCTCAGAATGATTTAGGTGATAAAAATTAATATGGTCACAATCGATGGAATCCTAAATTTGGAAAAGCCGTACGGCATAACTTCAATGGAAACACTGAGGCGACTGAAACGAGCAAGCTCACAGAAAAAAGTTGGCCATACTGGAACTTTAGACCCAATAGCAACAGGTGTAATCCCCGTATGCTTTGGCAAAGCTACACGATTAGCTGAAGATATTATGCTTAATGAAAAAGAATATTTGGTAGATATACGTCTCGGATTAAGTACAGATACATATGATGCACTTGGTAAAACTACCGCTGAAAAACTTCCTTCCAACATTTTCTTACAAAATATTGAAGATGCCCTATCTTCATTTCAAGGAGAAATCTTCCAAGTACCTCCAATGTTCAGTGCACTAAAACACAAAGGTGTAAGATTGTACAACCTTGCGCGTTCGGGATTAGAAATCCCCAGAGAACCTCGTAAAGTGTTTGTCCATTCCATTGAATTAATCGATTTTTCATCTCCAATTGTTCAACTAAAAATTCGATGCAGTAAAGGTTTCTATGTAAGGTCTTTAGCAAATGATTTAGGTCAAATTCTTGGATGTGGAGCAGTTATGGATGGTTTAGTTAGAACAAAATCTGGTCCATTCAATATCGAAGATGCTATTCCGCTAGATGAAGCAGAAGAAAAATTCCGTATGGAGGAATTTCAAGACATTTTGATTCCTTTAGATGCGGCAGTTTCACATCTTCCATTTATTAATGTGACTGATAAACAAGCCAAAGATTTATCCCACGGAAAGTTAATTTCCTCAATAGAGATCTCCCTCCTTTGTACCGACCAAAACCATTCCGAAAGGCTTAGAGTATATGATCCAAATGGTCAGTTTGTTGGGATTGTACAAAACCAAAGAGATTTAGGTAGTTTTAAGCCCGAAAAAATCTTCTATTCAAGTCCACAAACAGGAAATTTGTAAGTTGTTTATGCTTGACGGCACATATTATTCGGAATAGAATTTATCTTTGGGAGTTTTCAATGAGTGATTACGCTGTAATAAAAACCGGTGGCAAGCAATATATCGTACAATCTGGTGATGTTATTCAAGTGGAACGGTTACCCTATGATCAAGGCGATTCCGTTAAATTAACAGATGTTTTGTTATTGTCCACTGATGGAGATATCAAGGTTGGAACACCTTTTGTGGAGGGCGTCTCAGTTGATGCCCAAGTGGAAGAAAATTCCAGAGGGAAAAAAATTGTAGTCTTTAAGTATAAAAACAAAACCAGATATAGGCGTAAACAAGGTCACAGGCAAGAGTACACAGAACTTAAAATTACAAAACTTGGATCCAAATCTCAATCTAAAGCAGTTAAGCCTAAGAAATCAGCCTCTACGAAAAAGTCAAAGACTGAGCAAGTAACACCTGCTGATCCTATAAACATATCAACATCACTATCTACACAAATAGTAGAAATTGTATTGGCTAGTCTTGAGGGTACCCCTTCCGAAAAGCGTTCCTCAACTAGAGAAGCCAATAAGCTTTTACAAGATGCTGGAGTATCGTCAGATTCTCTTAAGAACCTAGTAGCAACAGTTCGTAAAAACTTGGATGCTTCGGACGGTGATACAAAAGAAATTGTAAATGATCTTAGTCAAAAAATCTCTGAATTCTTGACCTAGGAGTTAAAGATGGCACACAAAAAAGGTGGCGGAAGTACTAGTAATGGCCGAGACAGTAAATCTAAAAGATTGGGAGTTAAAGCTTATGATTCTCAATGGGTATCTGCAGGCTCTATAATTATGAGACAAAGAGGGACAAAGATTAATCCTGGTTTTAATGTCGGCTTAGGAAGAGACCATACTTTGTTTTCTAAGGTTGACGGTTTTGTGAAATTTGAATTTGAAACCCGTGACAAAAAACGAGCTAGTGTTTATCCTGAAATTTCAGGTGCGTAATTATGAAAACCAATGACTTACATCCAAATTACTTTCCCGAAGTTAAAGTGGTATGTTCTTGCGGAGCTGAGTACATTACTGGTTCTACGAAAGAAGACCTAAAAGTTGAAATTTGCAAAGAATGTCACCCTTTTTTTACTGGTGAACAGCGAATAGTTGACACCGAGGGCAGAGTTGAAAGACTTAAAAGACGATACAATTTGTCTTAGTAATCCTTCCCGTTTGATGTCATCTTTTTGAAGAATCAATACACATATGGTGGCCAGGCTATTGTTGAAGGTGTCATGATACGTGGTCGTTCAAACGTCAGCGTTGCGGTACGGCGTCCAGATGGGTCAATTATTGACAGAAGTGACCCGATAAATCCATTCTGGACTGGACCATTGAGATCTGTTCCTTTACTTAGAGGCATTTTGGCTTTAGGTGAAACATTTTATTTTGGAATGCGTGCACTTCTCTTTTCAGCAAATGTAGCCGCAGAATCTGAGAAGGAAGAAATTGGGAAACTTTCCATAATCTCTATGCTTACAACCGCCACAATTTTTGCGGTCATAGTTTTTCTCTTGATTCCGCTTTTCTTAGGCGATCTGGTTGGGAATTATTTTTCGTCTGATATTTTAGCAAACGTATTCGAAGGATTTTTGCGATTAGGTATGTTCCTGCTATACATTTTTCTAATTGGGCTTATGCCCGATGTTAAACGCGTATTCATGTACCATGGAGCAGAGCATATGACTGTTCACGCAATGGAAAATGGTGATCCACTGACTACTGAAAACATCAGATCTTATCCAACTGCTCACCCAAGGTGTGGCACAGCCTTTTTATTGACTGTTATGGTAATAGCTATCATTTTGTTTATTTTTGTCCCGAGAGATCCATTATGGTGGCTAATTTCTTCTAGGATCATTTTACTGCCAATAATCGCATCTTTAAGCTACGAGTTTATTCGATTCACGGGATTTCATTCCTCTAAAATGATTGTCCGTTTATTTGCTTTGCCGAATCTCGCACTACAATCTTTAACTACCCGAATTCCAGATGACTTGCAAATTGAAGTTGCAGTTAAGGCAATGAATGTAGCAAAAGAAATCGATGACCAAAACGAAAACAATTAATACTTATTGCAGTTGTAATTTTAGTCGGCACTTTCCAAATTGTCTTTCGGTCGTAGGTGCTCCCAAAGCAAGTCTGGATCTAAGTCAGCTTTTATTAACAGTAACAATAAATGATAGACTAAATCAGAAGCTTCAGATATAGTTTCTTCTTTGTTGTTTTGCACTGCCGCAATGGCTAGTTCTCCAGCTTCTTCAACAACTTTCTGTGCAGTTCTGCCAATATTTTTGCTAAGCATTTTAGCCGTATAACTATCTGTTGGCATGTCGATTTTTCTTTGTTTAATTAGAGCAGTTAATTCATCAAGTGCAACAATTGGATGGGACTTCTTTGATGCATTTATTGGAGTGTCGACTGGAGTTTCAAAACATATTTGATTGCCTGTATGGCAAGATGGCCCTTCGGGATTTACTTTTGCAAAAAGCGCATCTCCATCACAGTCTGCGACAATTGAGACCAGGTTCATATAATTCCCGCTAGTAGAACCTTTATGCCATAGTTCCGATCTACTCCTGCTATAGAACCAAATTTGTTTTTCTTCAAGTGTCTTTTCAAGAGATTGCTGGTTCATATAGCCTAACATTATCACTTGATCATTTTGTGCATTCTGGATGATTACTGGAATCAAGCCTTTTTCATCAAATTTTAAATTAACCATTCTATTCACCATCTTCCAAATATTCCAAAGGCCTTACAGGAATTCCTAGGTCACTAAGATACTTTTTTGCTGCAAAAATTGAATGAGTTTTGTTATGGAATATGCTAGCTGCAAGTACTGCATCGGCCAAACCATTCTTCAGAGCATCATAAAGATGCTGATACTCACCTGCACCTCCACTTGCAATCACTGGGATTTGAACACTGGTAGATATTTCAAATAATTGCTGAATATCATATCCACTTTGATGACCATCCTGGTCCATACTGGTTACCAATAATTCTCCAGCACCTAAATCAGACATAAATTTTGACCATTTTACTGCGTCTATTCCAGTAGGGTTTCTGCCACCATGTGTAAAAACTTCCCATTTTGAATGTTCATCTAGTGACACTGCAGAAAATTTGGGGGATATCTGATTCTGATTGTTCGAATTATTCTTTACACTCCTAGCGTCAATAGCAACGACTATACATTGACTCCCAAAAAACTTTGAGCATTCTTTTATTAAATTTGGATTTTGGACTGCAGAAGTGTTGATTGAAACTTTATCAGCACCTGCATGAAGTAATCTTCTAATATCTTCTAAACTGCGTACACCACCGCCAACAGTTAAGGGAATAAATACAGTCTCAGATACAGATTTAACTACATCTAGGATTATCTCCCTGTTTCCCGAACTCGCAGTAATATCTAGGAAAACCAGCTCATCTGCGCCAGCTCGGTTATAATAATCCGCTAGTTCAGCAGGATCACCAGCATCATACAAATCTACAAAACTTACGCCCTTCACTACTCTCCCCATATCTATATCCAGACAAGGAATTATTCTTTTAGTTAACATATTATTTCCTGACAATAATCATATATTGGCAAGAGCTCAAATTGTGTTTGCTAACAAGTCGGAAGCTTGAATCGGCGAGTAAATTCTTCATCATAGTTTCATTAATTCGTTGATCAGCAGGAGGCCCATCAATAGAATCCTCTTGCCATTCAATAATCGACAACCAACCACCTGGTTTGATCGAGCGATAAATTTCAGAAAGCATCTTAGATTGGTTCCTAGTGCGACTTAATAAGCAAGCTGCAAATGCTCCGTCTAAAGTATCATTATCTAAAGGCAATTTTCCACCCGAAGAATATGATTGGGTTTCTACATTTGAAACTCCAATTTCTTTGACCTTAGATTCAAGATTTTGTAGGAATGTTTTTCTTGTATCCAACACATGAACTGTTCCATCGAAAAGATATTTTGCAAGAGCGACAGAAAGTAATCCATTACCTGTCCCTATATCTGCTATTTTTTGATAAGGGTGTAATGGCACCATAGATATTATTTGAAATGTATCTAAATTTTGATACCTTACATCGTTCAATCTCTGAGATGTAGATGTTTTAGGAGTTATTTTTTTAATAGTCATATATTCCTCTTATAAATTATGTTTTTTGGAATCTACAAATAGCGTCGCTCAGATTTAGTTTACCTTCATAAATTGCAGTCCCAACAATCACAGATTCAGCCCCGATTCTTTCTAGCTGTTCTAAATGCTTTAAATTAGACACACCTCCAGCTGCCAGGATCGGTAAATTTGTGAAATCTACAATTCGCTGAATTTCGGAGTAATTCGGCGAAGTTAATGTACCATCTCTTTCAATATCAGTATACATAAATCGCTTAACACCGAGTTCCATTAATTCTTCGGCCAAACCAATTGCAGAAATAGATGATTCTTGAGTCCATCCATTTTTGGCAATCAAACCATTTTTCGCATCTAAACTAACTACTATTGCCTCAGAACCAAATTGGTTACACAAATTCTGGATAAAACTGTGATCTTCCACAGCAGAAGTGCCTAAAATAATTCTTTTAACTCCAGAGTTAATTGCGTCTTCCGCACTTCTGATATTCCTGATACCGCCACCTAATTGAATAGATACATCATTTTCTACTAGAATACTTTTTACAATTTCAAGGTTGTCAGGATTGCCTGATTTGGCACCATCAAGATCAACAACATGTAACCAATCTGCGCCTTGAGAAATCCATTCATCAGCCATTTCCTTAGGAGAATCTGAATAAATTGTTTCACGACTATAATCTCCCTGAAACAGTCGCACGCACTTTGAATCTTTTATGTCTATAGCCGGTATAATATTCATCTTCGAAGTGCCTTGGTTAAATCTATAAAATTCTTGTAAATTCTCAATCCTCCGTTGCCGCTTTTTTCTGGATGGAATTGTACCGCATTTGCATTTCCCCATGAAACTGCACTAGCAAATTTGTCTCCATATGTTGTCTCTCCAGTAATTATTGTTTCATCAACTGGATCTGCAAAATAGCTGTGAACAAAGTAAAAATATGATCGATCTTTTACTCCGTTCCAAATTTCTGATTTGCGAGAAAATTCCACATCATTCCAACCAATATGTGGTAATTTCTGTCCACCTGGAAGACGCCTCACTACACCGTCAAAGATACCCAAACATGCCTCATTACCTTCTTCCGATGACTGAAACAGCAATTGTAGCCCTAAACATATTCCCAAATAAGGATTTAGGCCTTCTCGAATGTAATCTTTAAGCGGTGTTACAAGTTTAAGCTCCCTTAATTTTCTTATCGAAGAATCACATGCTCCTTGACCAGGTAAGATTACTCCATCACAATTAAAAATGACTTCAGGATCACTTGAAATCACTGCGGTACAATCAAAATTTTCCAATGCCTTCTGAACACTTCGAATATTCCCCGCTTGATAATCAATAATTGCAATTTTAGTCATGACTCTCAGAATTTTCATTACGCTTGGTATTTAAGACAATTGTTGGTGAAATTTCAGAATCTTCATATCTGGCTAGCGTGAAAAGTAAATCTGAAACTCGGTTCACGTAATTAAGTATCCGCTGATTATTTAATTTAGCTTCATCTTGGAGTTCTACTATTCTTCTCTCTGCAGTTCTTATAGACGATCTTGCCAAATCAAGTGTTGAAGAAACCAAAGAATCACCTGGAATAATAAATTTATTGGGAATGGATATCACCTGGGTTAATTCATCAATCCACTCTTCAATTTTTTGAACATAATTTTCATCAATAGTTATGAAGTCTTTCTTGAAAGAATTATATTTTTCTGTGTCCACAGCCAATTCAGAACTCACTGTATATAAATCCCGTTGGATTTTCAAAAGGATGTTTTTGGTCCGATCTTTTTTTGAGATAGAACGAGCCATCCCCATAGCTGATATTGCAAAATCTATTTCCCCATTAGCTTCACACCTAAGATCATTTTTCGGCACACGCCCACCCAAAAACAATCCTGTTGTTCCATCATCACCAGTCCTTGAATAAATTTTCATAATTCACTCCACTACGATTATATCAAAATAGAGGATACTGAAATATCGTTTCTACAATCTATGCAGTTTGGGATGGAGCTTTTGAAATTAAAGATCTGGCTGAGGGGTAACTCGCAAATATTCTTTAATTATGGTGTGCCCTTTAGGGAATTTCGAAGGTATATCTTCGGTCGCAACAGCTGGAACCACTATACAATCATCACCATTTTGCCAATCAGCAGGAGTCGCAACTTGGTAGTTAGCAGTTAATTGAAGAGAATCTAAAACACGCAGAATTTCGTTAAAATTCCTGCCTGTAGATGCTGGATAAGAAATTATTAACTTAATTTTTTTGTCCGGGCCTACAATGAATACGGATCGCACTGTAAGCGTGTCACTCGCGTTCGGATGAATCATGCCGTACATATCAGCAATGACTTTATTTGCATCCTCTATCAACGGAAATTGAACATCAGAATTCTGGGTCTCATTTACGTCTTTGATCCATTCTCGGTGAGAATCCAATGGTTCAATTCCTGTTTTGGTACCAACACTAAGCACTAATACTTTTGCATTCCTATTCTTAAATTCTTCACTCAGATTAGCAACACGACCAATTTCAGTGGTGCATACAGGCGTAAAGTCGGCAGGATGGGACATAAGAATTCCCCATGAATTCCCCAGCCAACTATGAAAGTCAATTTCTCCTAATGTAGTATTTGCTTGAAAATTTGGTGCTTCATCACCTATACGTAAGTTCATTTCAACTCCTTGTTAGTAAAATATCTATTCGAAAGCCGGCATTCCGCAAAACACCTCATAATCTATAAGCTCTTTAATGCTTGGATTTTTCCCACATAAAGGGCAGTCAGGATTTTGATGAATCTTGACTGTTCTAATCTCCATGCTTAATGCATCTATTAATAGTAATCTACCCTGAAGTAACTCACCTACTTCAAGTATCAATTTAGTGGTTTCAATTGCCTGAATAGACCCCACCATTCCTGGTAGCATCCCTAAAACCCCAGCTTCGGCACAACTAGGCACTTCTCCGGGTGGTGGTGGTGATGGAAAAAGACACCTGTAACAACCACTACCAGGAATATATACAGTAGCCTGACCATCGAAAAGTAAAATACTTCCATCCACAAGAGGTTTCTCGCTAAGATACGCTGCATCATTAACCAAGTACCTTGCAGGGAAATTGTCTGCACCATTAATTATAATATCGTAATTTGGGATGATATCCATTGCGTTATCTGAAGTTATAGGAGCTTCATGGGATATCACATTCACATCTGGGTTGTAGGCTTTTAAAGTTTCAGTCGCTGAAACAACCTTTGGGCGTCCCACATCTGAATGTTGATGTAATATTTGACGCTGTAGATTTGTAATATCAACTGTGTCAAAATCCACAATACCTATAGTTCCAACACCTGCTAAAGCAAGATAGACTGCAACGGGAGATCCCAAGCCTCCAGCACCTACAATCAGGACCTTAGAGTCTAACATTTTCCTTTGTCCCTGACTCCCAACCTGAGGCATAATTATATGTCTACTATATCTTTGAACTTGATAAGGAGTAAGAGGTGCGCCTCTTTGTTCACTAGTCGTAGCCATGAATTTCCTCCACTTTATCTAATATTGATTGTTGACTGAATTGATTGCAAAATAAAAAGTCCCAAACAAAGAAGGGACTTTAAAAAAATTGGTGAAAAATAAAAAAACTAGGAAAGGCCCTCCGTGAAAATTGTTACGGAAGGTCTACACAAACATGTTTTCTCTATATGGTTTGATATTTCTAACAAAGTAAGCTAATTCTAGATTTGGACAGAAACGATGTCAAGTAATTGAGAATCCTTAAGGAAAATAAAGTCTAGTTATTCACTCATGATATAATGAGTTATCTTACAAATTTTGAGGATTAACACATTGGCAGAACCTAACATAGCCGTATTAATTGATTTTGAGAATGTTGGCATTGACAATATCCAATCGCTCTTCGACGAATTGTCTGATGTCGGACGTGTGATTGTGAAGCGTGCATATGCTAATTGGGCTACCCAAACTAGCAATAGTCGAAAGCAATCGCAATTGATGGAAATGAGCATCCAACCAGTCCATCAATTTAATTCGAATAAGTCTGGCAAAAATTCAAGTGACATCCGAATGGTGGTTGATGCAATGGAGTTAATGCATTCTTTGTCTGTTGACGTTTTTGTAATAGTTTCAGCTGATAGTGATTTCTTGCCATTGGTAGTCAAATTAAGAGAGGAAGGCAAAACGGTTATAGGTTCAGGTATGCGCAAAGCCGTCTCTCATAATTTGGTTCAAGCATGCGACCGATATATTTACCTAGATACCAAAACCAGACCCATAACAACCCAACGTGTAAATAATGGGCCAAGCACTGACAATAGAGGAATATTGCTTCGAGCTTTCGAAGCCTCTAGCAAAGATGGTCGTACAGAAGGTTCTCGATTATTCCAATCCATGCAACGATTGGACCCAGGCTTTCATTATAAGAATCAAGGGTTTGCCAGTTTTGGTCAATTTCTACAGTCATATACTGATGTAATCAATACTACTCGCCGCACTGAAGGGGATTTGATTGTAGAGCTTAACACAGCTGCCAATAGCGCACATACAAATCCCGACACAAAGAAAGAACTAAACAGGACCGTTCCAAATAATTCTAGAAGAATAACGAATTCTGTTCCAAATACCGTTAAAAATGAAACTATTCAACCGACTAAGAAAGATAATTCAGTTTCAAATGTTTGGGATGTAAAAATTCATGACTTGTGGATCAGTAGAGGTACTGAGGATATCGCTTCGAAATCTGCCGCAACAGATGCTGCCAAAATCCTAGGCACAGGCACCCTACAAAATTCTCAATATAAGACATTAAGGAAATTAATTTCCTCAAGTACTCTCTTACAACGTTACTGGAAACCTGATTCTCAAAAAGTTATTAGAATTAGGTCCCCAAGGTAATTTTGGGAGCATTTTTCAATGCTACTTGCTATTGACATAGGAAACACTAATGTAACTCTTGGTATTTTCAATGGGAATGAACTTTCTGGAAGATGGAGTATCACTACTGATCAAAACCGTATGGGGGATGAGTATTTCCTAATTATTAAGCAGCTACTAGAAATGAAAAATATTCCTTTAAATCAAGTCCAACAAATTTCATTGTGTAGTGTTGTACCTCCCTTAACCCAAAGATTTGTGAATTTTCTTCAATCTCACTTTGCTATTACTCCTCTAGTAGTTGGATCTGGAACTAAAACCGGAGTGCTGATCAAATATGACAACCCTCGAGATGTTGGTACTGACAGAATTGTTGATGCGACAGCAGCATTAAACTTATATGGTGGACCAGTAATAGTTGTAGATATTGGGACAGCTATTGTGTTCGACGCTATTACATCAAAGGGAGAATATTTAGGCGGCGCTATAGCACCTGGTATGCGTGTAGCTGCCGATGCGTTATTCCGTAATACAGCCCAATTACGTCATGTGGAACTTACTGCTCCTACCAAGGCAATTGGAACGAACACTGTTTTATCTATGCAATCAGGAGTAGTTTTAGGATATGCAGATTTGATTCGGGGGATGATTAATCGATTTAAAATAGAATTAGGATCCAATCCAAAAGTTGTTGCAACTGGTGGAATGGCTGAAATTTTACAATCAGACATAGACCTTTTTGACCATGTAAACTTGGATCTGACCTTAACTGGACTAAAAATTATTACTGACATGAATAATTCGAGGAACTAATATGCCTGATCCTTTGTCTGGAAAGAATATAGTATTGGGAGTCTGTGGAAGCGCAGCTTCATACAAGGCAGTTGATTTAGCAAGTAAGCTAACCCAACGTGGTGCATTGGTGAATGTAATCATGACCGATGCAGCTCAAAGATTTATTTCCCGACTATATTTCAATGCTATTACACGGAGAAAAGTAGTATCTGATATTTTCTCACCAACTTACGATAGTGGTATGGACCATATTGCTATTGCTAAGAATGCAGACATCTTTGTTGTCGCTCCTACTACAATCAATAAAATAGCCCACATAGCAAATGGATTTGCAAATGATGCCCTTACTGATGCGCTGATGGCTTCTAACTGCCCTGTTATTTTGGCTCCAGCTTCTGATGCACATATGTATCAAAAACCATCAAACCAAGAGAATATTAAAAGATTACAAGATAGAGGGGTGATCATTGCTGGACCAGAATTCGGTGTAATGGCAAGTGGATTACACGGGATTGGACGAATGATGGAAGTGCCAGAATTAATGTCTTGTATTTCAATGACTCTCGGGAGGAATTTACATCTAGAAGGTTTAAAAATATTAGTCTCAGCTGGAGGGGTACAAGAGAATATAGATCCAGTTAGAGTTTTAACTAATAAATCATCTGGCAAAATGGGTTACGCTCTTGCTGAATCAGCAAGAGATCAAGGTGCTGAAGTCACCCTAGTGTCCGCCCCTACTTCGTTAAAAGCCCCATTTGGTATTAAATTAATTGAAGTGGTTTCATCGGATGAAATGCATCAAGTTCTATTATCTGAATGTAAATCTTCTGATGTTCTAATTATGGCTGCAGCTGTTTCTGATTGGAAACCTAAAACACCGCTACTCGATAAAATTAAAAAAGAAGACCTAGAATCATGGAGTTTGGAATTAATTAAAACTCCAGACATTATTTCTCAAATCAATCATAAAAATTTATTTAAGATAGGATTCGCTGCCGAAACTAGCAATCTCAAAGAAAATGCACTTAAAAAACTCAAGGCAAAACAATTACATATGATAGTTGCGAACGATGTAACTAAAGATAATGTTGGTTTTGGGCATGACACTAACAAGATTTCAATTATTGATACCAATGAAAACATTCAAGATTTTCCATTAATGAGTAAATATGATGCTGCAACAAAGATTTTAGATTCAATGGCCGCTCTTTTAAAGAAATAGCCCCCAACTATCACATTTTTACTCCGTAGATTTCATTGACATATTAATTCCTTCTGGATTAGCATTAATTAAAACTTAATATTTGCTGTGATCAGGATTAGTATTTTCTACGTAAAACTACAGAGAGTCGGATTTGGTGAGATACCGATGTAATAGCGAGAAGTGAATGGACCTGTGAGCTTTCACCCGAAAATTTTTGAGTAGGCGTGAACGGGGCTACCGTTATATGCATGTTAGGTAACTAACAACTGAGAGATTTTAGTCTTCTAAAATAATTAGGGTGGTACCGCGATAAACTCGTCCCTTGGACGGGTTTTTTTATTTAAATTTACTGAAACAATAAATTTTGGAGTCCCCATGAAGGAAAACAAAATCATATCTTCGGATTTAACCAAATCAAGAGTACTCAGTGGTGTTCAACCCACAGGTGAAGTCCATTTAGGAAATTATTTAGGTGCATTTAAAGGATGGATCGACAACCAAGAGCAAAAAGAGAATTATTTTTGTATTGTTGATCTTCATGCAATCACTGTTTTCCAAAACCCCGATGACCTCAGGAGCCAAATTCGTTCATTGTCAGCAATATTAATTTCTGCTGGGTTAGATATGAACAAATCAACTCTTTTCATTCAAAGTCATGTTAGAGCTCACTGTGAAGCTAATTGGATTCTCAGCTGCGTGACTCCACTCGGATGGCTAGAACGAATGACGCAATACAAAGACAAATCTTCTGAGCTCGAAAGCGTAATGATGGGTTTGTTGGCATATCCTGTTTTAATGGCAGGAGACATACTTTTGTATAGTGCTGATGAGGTTCCAGTTGGAGAAGATCAAAAGCAACATGTTGAGCTAACAAGAGATATTGCTCAGCGCTTCAATAATATTTATGGCGAAACATTTGTTATCCCCCAACCTGTAATACCTGAGATTGGAGCAAGAGTCATGGGTTTAAATTCCCCAAACATTAAGATGTCAAAAAGTCATGCTTCTACCCGGGGTCATTCAGTCAAATTGTTGGATGACCCAAAGGAAATCGCACGGTCTTTCATGAGAGCCGTAACTGATTCAGACAATGAAATAGGATTTTCATCTGATCCAAAAAAGGCAGGTGTTAATAATTTGTTAAGTATTTATCAAGTAATCACAAAAAAATCTAAAAGTGAAGTTGAAAAAGATTTTTCAGATGCAAGAGGATACGGAGATCTTAAAAAACGAGTTGCCGAAGTAGTAATTGATGAATTAACACCAATTCGAGAAAGATATCATGAACTAATGACAAACCCAGATGAGTTAGACAAAATCTTAGCATTGGGTTCAGAAAAAGCTTCCGAAATAGCGGAACCAAAAATTAATGAGATGAAATACAACATTGGATTTATTACTTAAAATTTAATGAGGACAGCATGTACTATCCCGATATAAATGAAGTGAAAAGATTATCTGAGAAAGGTAATATGGTACCGATTTTTCGCGAAATCAGTGCTGATTTGTTAACGCCTGTTTCAGCATATCTAAAAGTAGCTCGTCCACCATATTCATTTTTGTTTGAAAGTGTAGAAGGTGGAGAACATATGGCTCGCTATAGTTTTATAGGTACCGAACCTGAAGAAGTAATTAAAACAGGAGTAGGCCAAAAAAATGGGCCAACAGATCCACTAATTCATATAGAGGAAATGTTGGCAAAATATACTATCCCAGACACCTCATATATTGAAAAGTTTTGTGGAGGTGCTGTTGGCTATATTTCTTATGATGCAGTTGGGCATTTCGAGAATCTTCCATCACCTAAAAATGATACTTTGAATCTCCCCGAGTCCATCTTTTTCCTAACACAAACATTCTTGGTATTTGATCACTTGCGTCATAAAATACGTGTAGTAAGTCATGCACACATAAAAAATGATATTGAACAGGCTTACACAGATGCTACTAAAAAAATCGACGACCTTGTAAGTAGATTAGAAGCCCCTTTAGAACTACCTTACATCGCTAAAGCAGATGTTCCAGATTTTGATAGAAATCCACAATCAAACGTATCGCGGGAATATTTCGAACATATGGTAAACACTGTCAAAGAGTACATTGTTGCAGGGGATGTAATCCAAGTGGTACCTTCACAAAGACTTGCAAGACCTACCAATGCTCATCCATTTGAAATCTATAGAGCCTTAAGGACTATTAACCCATCTCCCTATATGTATTATTTAGATCTTGATGGATTTAATATTGTTGGAGCTTCCCCAGAGATGCTTGTTCAAGTACAAGACGGATTTGTTCGAAATAATCCAATTGCTGGAACACGACCTAGAGGATCCACTGATGCCCAGGATATTGCTCTTGAAAACGAATTAAAAAATGATGAGAAAGAATTAGCTGAGCATATCATGCTTGTAGATTTAGGTAGAAATGATGTAGGAAGAGTAAGCGTTCCTGGAACTGTAGAAGTATCTACGTTACTTGATGTTGTACGATATTCTCATGTCATGCATTTGGTATCAGAGGTTGTTGGAAAACTGCGACCAGACAAATGCAACTATGACGCTTTCCGAGCTTGCTTTCCAACGGGAACGGTTTCAGGAGCCCCTAAGATTAGAGCTATGGAAATTATAGCCGAGTTAGAGCCAGTGAAGAGAGGTCCTTATTCAGGTGGTGTAGGATATTTTGATTTCGCAGGGAATATGGACACTGCGATCGCAATAAGAACTCTTGTGATAAAAGATGGTGTCGCGTATGCACAAGCCGGAGGGGGAGTTGTTTTTGATAGTAAACCTGACTTAGAATTTGAAGAAACAATCCACAAAATGTCTGCTCTGCTACGAGCAGTTGATTTAGCTGAAGAATAAGTAATAAACCTATTACACTTTAGGAGAATAGAGTGATCTTATTGATTGATAACTACGACAGTTTCACATATAACTTGTTCCAATATTTTTCAGAATTAGGTGCCGAAGTAAAAGTAGCAAGAAATGATGAAATTTCTTTAGATGATGCAGTTGAATTATGTCCAGAGAAATTAGTGATTTCTCCTGGTCCGTGCACTCCTTTAAAAGCAGGTATTTCAAATGAACTAGTCGAGTATTTTTCAGGGAAAATCCCCGTGCTAGGTGTATGCCTTGGCCATCAGTGTATTGGCTATGTAAGCGGTGGGAAAATTGCTGGAGCAAAAGAAATCATGCATGGTAAAACATCTCTTATTCATCACGATGGGAAAGGACTCTTTTTAGGAATCTCCAATCCATTTGAAGCAATTCGATACCATTCATTAGTTGTTGAAGTTGATGATTTGCCCGACGATCTGGAAGTAACAGCATGGACTGAAGATGGAACCATAATGGGATTAAGAAATAAATCGACTATTGTTGAAGGTATTCAATTTCATCCAGAATCAATAATGACTAAAGATGGGCATGATATCTTAAATAACTTTTTGAAAATGTAACAAACACAATTTAGACAAGGAAAGTATATGAAGGCCAAACTTCTAGAACAATTAATCCGTGGCCAGAATTTATCGATCGAACAATCATCAACAGTAATGAATGAAATTATGGATGGAGACATGTCTCCATCTCAATTTGGATCGTTTGTAACTGCTTTGCGAATCAAAGGAGAAACAGTGGACGAGGTTGCAGGTATGGCTACAGTTATGAGAGCACGTTCATTGAAAGTATCCTCTCAAAGAAGCCTAGTGGATACCTGTGGTACTGGAGGTGATGGATCAGGGACTTTTAATGTTTCCACTACGGCAGCATTTGTTGTCGCCGGAAGTGGTTTATCGGTAGCCAAACATGGCAATCGTGCTATGTCGAGTAAGTCTGGAAGTGCCGACGTTCTCGAAAAAATTGGAGCAACAATAGAATTAACCCCCGAACAAATTGAATACTGTTTATCAGAGACTAGATTCGCATTCATGTTTGCACAGATTTTTCATCCTTCAATGAAATTTGCAGCGATTCCTCGAAGAGAACTGGGGATCAGAACTGTTTTTAACATACTGGGGCCTTTAACAAATCCTGCTAGCGCGGAATTCCAGGTAATAGGAATAGGAAGTCCTGAAGTTGGGGGGGTGATGATAAATGTTTTAAAAAAACTTGGGACAAAAAGAGCAATGATAGTACATGGAACTGACGGTTTAGATGAAATAAGTCTCTCTGCACCAACAAAAACGTGGGAATTAAAAAATGATGAGATTTTTGAAAATGAAATTTCTCCTGAAGATTTTGGTATAAAGCCTAAAACTAAAACATCAGTCAATCGTGAAATTTCTGTAAGTGGAATTGAAGAAAGTGCCAACGTGTTGACTGATGTTTTATCAGGCGAATCTGGTTCCGCACGAGACATTACAATCTTAAATGCAGCTGCTGCAATATATGTTTCCAATAGCGATATTTCACTACTGGATGCATCAAAGATTGCCTCAGATAGTATAGACTCAGGAGCCGCAAAAGAAACAATGGAATCCTTTATCAGACTAAGTAATAGTTTTAACAACAAATAATGAGATAGTTATGGTTAATCCTTCAGCACCTGACATACTAAAAAAAATTCTTGCAACAAAACTTGATGAAATTAAATATCAGAAGCAGAATTATAATTTGAGTGCATTGAAAGATCGCATCGGAAAACAGCCTCCTCCATTTAATCTAGCAGGATCTTTGTGGGGTTCTAAAGTCAAAATTATTGCTGAAGTAAAGAAAGCTTCCCCAGTCAGGGGCGTTTTTCGTAAGGATTTTGATCACCGTCAAATAGCAAAAATTTATGCCGCTAATGGAGCCGCTGCAATTTCTGTATTAACAGACGAAAAGCATTTTCAGGGAAAATTGGAATACATGAAGGACATTCATGAGCTCGTTGCATCCAAATCTATTCCAGTTTTACGGAAAGATTTCATTATGAACCAATATCAAATCTTTCAAGCAAGAGCATTTGGTGCAGATGCGGTTCTCTTAATTGTATCTATGTTAACAAAGGAAAAACTCAAAGAACTTTTTGAACTTACCCAATCACTCTGGATGCAATCCTTAGTAGAAATTCATAATGAAGATGAACTAGAAATCGCATTGGATATAGGAGCTGAGATAATAGGTATCAATAATCGCAACTTGCATACTTTTGTTACAGACCTAGAAGTCACTGAGAAATTAGCACCGCAAATACCTAAAGATAAGATTATAGTATCCGAAAGTGGTATTCGGACTATTACAGATATTAAACGCATTAAAGAATATGGAGTCCATGCCGCTTTAATAGGAGAATCTCTGGTTTCTAGTCCAAACATTGCATCCAAACTAAAAGGGCTCATTGATGACGAATATTAAAATATGCGGTATACGGAAAATGTCAGACGCAAAAATAGCACTTCAGGAAGGTGCTCACTTTATCGGATTTGTTTTTGTGGACAATGTCACACGTAAAATCAATGAGTCTACAGCTAAGCAAATAATCAAAGAAATTAAGATAGCCCAGAAATTCGATTCGCCCCTCAAATTTGTTGGATTATTCGCGAATCAACAAATCAATACAATTAATCACATAATAAAAGAATGTGAATTAGATTATGTGCAATTATGTGGAGATGAATCTCCTAGCCTTTGGAAATCTATAGATGCTCAGGTTATCAAGCAACTTCGTATACCTCCAACTGGTAAAAACAATATTGACCCCGAAATGATTATACGTAGTGCTGAAACTATTTTTTCCAGCGGATCAACAATCCTTATTGACTCTGAAGTTAAGGGCAAACTTGGAGGTACTGGGATACAACCTGACTGGAATCTAGCATCCAAAATTTCTTCAGAATATCCAATAATTTTAGCTGGAGGATTGACTCCAAAAAATATTTCAGATGCAATTCTGTCAGTTAGTCCTTGGGGCGTAGACGTTTCAAGCGGAGTAGAATCAAATAATCAAAAAGATCCAAGGAAAATCGTGGAGTTTATTCAAAATTCCAAAAAGTCAAAGAATTTAAGTCGGTTTCTATGAATTTGACTCCATAATTTTTACAAGTTCTTCAACAGATGCAGCAGATGCCTTGAGGGCTTCAAGTTCCGATGCTGTTAAACTAAATTCAATAATTTCTTCAATTCCTGAAGCACCAAGTTTTACAGGAACTCCGACAAAAAGACCATTAATTCCATATTCCCCTTCTAACAAAGCAGTACATGGCAAAATTTGTTTTTTATCAAATATAATTGATTCGACCATTTGCACTATAGCTGCAGAGGGAGCATAGAAGGCACTGCCTGTTTTCAATAAATTTACTATCTCTGCACCACCATCACGAGTCCTTTGGACAATTTCTTCAAGACGATCCTTATCAATTAGTTCACTCACCGAAATTCCACCTATAGTGGTACTCCCAACTACGGGAACCATTGTATCTCCGTGACCTCCAAGCACATAGGCCTCGATTGATTCTACAGATACATTTAATTCTTCTGAAAGAAATGCAGAAAATCTTGCGGTATCTAATATTCCCGCCATGCCAACAACTTTTTCCTTCTTAAAATTACTGACTTCTAAAGCTTTTTGTGCCATTGCATCAAGTGGATTAGTCACTACTAAAATGATAGCTTCTGGAGATCTCGGTGCCACTTCACTCACAACACTAGAAATTATTTTCATATTTGTTAGTAACAAATCATCTCTGCTCATCCCTGGTTTTCTAGCAATTCCAGATGTGATTACTACAACATCTGACCCGGCAGTTAATTCATAATCCTGAGTTCCAATTACTGATGCATCCGAGCCAATTACAGGACCTGACTCCAGCATATCGAGAGCTTTTCCAGCCGCTAACCCATCAACAATATCTACTAATACTACATCAGCAAATCCTTTATCAAAAACTCTTTGCGCTGCAGTAGCTCCAACATTTCCTGCACCAACGATTGTCACTTTTTTATCCATTTGTTACTCCAATAATATATTCAGATTTTAGAAATATATTCTATTTTACGATATTTATGATTTTGGCGAAATCAACATTAACAGCTGATCCTTTGTAAGGCGGGCATTTATTTCACAATTAATTTCTTTTACAATTCCATCCACAGGCGAAGGAATTGAATTTTCCATTTTCATCGCCTCTAAAATCAATAATGACTGACCTTGAGAAATGCTTTCTCCTTCATCCACCAAATATTTAATTAGCACACCTGGCATTGGGGCAGTGATTTTTATTTCACCTTGACTTTCAAGGGGGGCTTCTTCAGGTTTGGTACTCTCACTAGTTACAGTTTTTGATTCCATTCCAGTAACTTGATTGGAATTTGGTTCTACTTCTACAATAAACATTTCATCGTCTATGTACACGTTAAATGAGCGAGCATTGGGATTTAATTTGGACGGTTTTTGCAATATAGGCTCGATCTGAATATTATCTTCAGGATTTTTATCTTTCTCAGTAGTAGATAAATCAAATTTTGATTTCAAAAAATCAATTGCAATTGCCGGATAGAGTACATAAGTCAGAACATCTTGAATATCTGATGAAATATCAAGGATTTGCTTTTCCGCATTCTCCATTTCTGGCTTAAGATTATCAGATGGTTTTTTATCAATTTTTTTTAGTCGTAGCTCTGGATTATCCTGAAATGTGTCTAGAAAATTCTCCACTTCTATTGCAGGCGGGCGCCCATATTTCCCTGCAACGAAATCTTTCACTTGATCGGTTACCATCTGGTATCTACCAAAAAGAACATTATTTACTGACTGGGAACCGACCATTTGACTTATTGGAGTCACCAAAGGCGGGAATCCCAAATCTGCCCTTGTTTTGGGAATCTCTTGTAAAACATCTTCTAGTTTTTCAATAGCTTCTAATTCTGATAATTGTGAAATGAGATTCGAGTACATTCCACCCGGTATTTGATGTTTTAGAACATTAACATCGATAACAGAAGAACGAGAATTATCTATCGCATAATTGTGCTTTTTTAGAAGAGATTCTAATTCTTTATCTAGTTCAATAATAATATCCATATCGAATTCAGGATCTTTTTCTTTGCCTACCAAGGTCATGCATAACGGCTCAATCGCGGGCTGAGAAGTCCTTAAAGCCAGCGGGGCCAAACAGGTGTCAACAATATCTATTCCTGCCTCGATTGCCTTAAGTAATGTCATAGATGCCATACCACTTGTGTAATGGGTATGGAGTTGTAATTGCAGATTGGGAAAAGAACTTTTTAAAGAACTAATTAAATCAAATGCGTCATAGGGATTGAGCAGTCCCCCCATGTCTTTAATGCACACACTGTCTGCGCCTAAGCCAATAAATTGCTTGGTCTTTTCAAGATAATAATCGAGGTTGTAGATAGGGTCTGTAGCCAATTGACCATCAATAGTTGAATAACATATTGTCAATTGAAGATGTTTTTTTTGATTTTTAATCGATTCAGCTGCTGTTTCTAAATTCCATGGATCGTTTAGTGCATCAAACACTCTAAAAATATCAATCCCTGATTCTGATGCTTGCTCAATAAATGCCTGAACAACATCATCTGCATAAGACCTATAACCCACAAGACTCTGTCCTCGTAACAACATTGAAAGACTAGTATTCTTTATATGTTGCTTTAAGATTTTTAATCTTTCCCATGGATCCTCATTGAGATATCGAATAGACGCGTCAAAAGTAGCTCCACCCCAAACTTCCATTGAATAAAACCCCACTGAATCCATTTTCTCTGCAAGTTCCAGCATATGGTCAGTCGAGAGTCTAGTCGCGAGTAAACTCTGTTGGGCATCTCTAAAAGTGGTATCCGATATCTTGATTGGATTGTTCATCTAATTATTCAACATAGAAGAATGATTTTGGTCGTAGGATGATTTAACAAAAACATTTCTCGCTAATCGGTGAGTTCTCCTAAAAATTGGAGATGTAGAAAATTTCCAAGCAGATATTTCGTTATATTTTATGAAATTTGTTGTTAATGAACCTTGGGTTAAAAAGGCTGCTACAGCTACAGCCGCAGCCTTTTTTAAGCGTCGATTGTCAGCACTTCCTTGAGTCTTAATTTTCATAGAGGGATATTCCCATGTTTTTTAGGAGGAGACTGGTCTCGTTTATTCTTTAACATCGCCAAAGAATTAGAAATTTTTATCCTAGTTTCGTATGGGTATATAACCTCGTCAATAAATCCTTGCTTTGCAGCTATATATGGGTTCATCAATTCATTTTGGTAGTTACTTATTAGCTCCGATCGCTTTTGACCTGGATCATCAGAGTTAGAGATTTCTCTGCTGTAAATAATGTCTACAGCTCCTTCTGCTCCCATAACAGCTATTTCCGAATGTGGCCATGCAAAATTCATGTCTCCGCTTAACCCCTTACTACTCATTACAATGTATGCGCCGCCATACGCTTTCCTAGTGATTACACATATTTTAGGAACAGTGGCCTCCGCATACGCAAAAATTAGTTTAGCCCCATGTCTAATTATCCCTGAATGTTCTTGCTCAACACCAGGAAGAAAACCCGGAACATCTGCAAAAGTAATAATGGGTATGTTAAACGAATCACAAAATCTTATGAATCGTGCAGCTTTTACCGAAGCATCAATATCAATTACACCGGCTAAACTCATAGGTTGTTGAGCCACAATTCCAACAGTTGATCCATTAATTCTTCCAAACCCAACAAGAATATTAGTTGCAAAATCACTATGTATTTCAAAAAAGTCTCTATTGTCTAAAATTCGTTGCAAAATTTCATTCATATCATAGGGTTCGCTTGGATTATCTGGAATTATTTGCTCTAGTTGATAATCAACGTCTGTCAACACACTAAAATCTTGAGGAAATAATTGCTGTGGAGGTTCTTCCATATTATTTGCCGGTAAAAAGCTAAGGAGTTTTCTAACTTTCTTGAAACAATCTGATTCAGTATTACTAGAAAAATGTGCGACACCACTTTTCGAAGAATGAACAGATGTTCCTCCAAGTTCTTCAAGAGAGGATATTTCTCCTGTTACTGCCTGAACAACCTTAGGTCCTGTAATATACATCTGGGAAATATCCTGTGTCATGAATATAAAGTCAGTGAGCGCTGGGGAGTACGTTGCCCCACCAGCAGCGGGACCCAAAATCAAGGATAACTGAGGGATTACACCCGAGGATCTGACATTGCGAAGAAATATATCTCCATACCCAGCGAGACTTTTTATCCCCTCTTGGATTCTAGCACCTCCTGAATCTATCAAACCAATACAGGGAGAACCATTCTGAATAGATAAATCCATTATTTTACAGATTTTCTTGGCAGCAATTTGTGATAATGACCCACCAAAAACTGAAAAGTTTTGGGCATACACAAATATAGTCCTTCCATCAATTTGTCCAAAGCCTGTAATTACCGAATCTCCAAGAGATGGGTTGTCAGAAATTGGAACATCACTGTTGGATACCATTCCGTCAATTTCATTAAACGAATTCGGATCTAGTAGCTCAAGAAGTCTCTCGCGAGCAGTTAACTTACCTCGCTTATGCTGGGCCTCAATTCGTTTCGACCCACCAGATTGTCGAGCTTGCTCGCGCAAAGTAGTTAAAAAGGTTTTTGAGTGTTCATTCATTTTTTATGCCATAATACCAATGAGTGTTTTTTATATTCTACCGCAAACTAACAGATAAATTATTAAGCTGCAAGCACATGAAAAGTTCTTCAACCCCAAGACAGCCACATTTCGAATCAAACAATCCTGCTCCAACAAAAATCGGTCAAAAGAAATTCTTCTGGGGTAGTAAAACATTCCTAATGGGAATCATTAATGCCACTCCAGATTCATTTTCTGGTGATGGAATTCACTACGATATAGATAAAGCTGTCAAATTAGCCCAAAAATTCGAATATGCTGGTGCTGACATTGTAGATATCGGAGGAGAATCCTCCCGCCCACACTCGGCATATTCGAGTGTGAAGAAGATATCTGCCAATGAAGAATTAAAAAGAACCATACCTATTATCAATGCGTTAAATCAATCGATTAAAATCCCAATCAGTATTGACACAACTAAATCTGTTGTTGCAAAAGCTGCCATTAAAAATGGAGCTTCTTTAATAAATGATATTAGTGGTTTAACTTTCGATAGTGATATGACTAATGTAGTGAAGGACTACAAAGTTTCAGTCATTTTAATGAATAATAAAAGCGCCCAAAACGAATTCTCCCCTGTTAAACAAAACTTAATATATCTCCAACAATTATTGACGACCGCAATTGAAAATGATATCGATCCTAATAAAATTATTTTGGATCCTGGATTAGGATTTTCAAAGAGTACCGAAGAAAATCTTGAGATTATTAATTGCTTAGAAAAGTTTAAAAAGTTGAACCGTCCTATTTTGATTGGCCCATCTAGAAAAGCGACGATCCAGGCAATCCTGGGACTCTCTGATCCACACGATAGATTTGAGGGTACAGCTGCTTTGTCTGCAATAGCCATAACAAAAGGTGTGGATATTTTAAGAGTCCACGATGTAGAACAAATCAGTAAGGTGTCTCGTATGGCCGATGCAGTAATTAGAAAGTCCTTAAAAAATGATTAATTCTGAAATTTACATTTCGATAGGCTCAAACACACTCAATAAGTATGAAAATGTGAACTTCGGAATAGCTCAATTAAATAGACTAACCTCTAGAATGATTCATTCGAAATATTATATTACTGAACCTGAAGGTTTCACTTACCAACCTACTTTTTTGAATGTAGTCTGTTCTATAACCACTGATTTATCACCATTCGAGTTACTGTACGAAATGGATCATATCGAACGTAAGGCTGGCAGAAAAAGAGTATTTCCAAATTCTCCAAGGAGTCTGGATTTAGATATTCTGTTATTTGGCAATCAAATAATTAAAACAAAACATCTCGAAATACCTCATCCTAGAATGACTACAAGGAAATTTGTAATTGAGCCCCTTGCAGAAATAGCCCCTTTTTTGATAATACCTAATCAAAATCTTCCTGTTAGGGAAATATTGTCCCAGCTGAGCTAGAATTTTTCAGAAATAATCTTCAGCGCATCAGATACCAGAAAAACAACTAATCCAACTGGAACTATAGCTTTATGTGAACCCAAAAAACCTGTGATCTTCTTTCTTACGGTTATAGGATCATTCTCTGTGGAGAAATTCTTTGAATCAGTGATATTTTTTCTGAATCCTCTCTGAAACCAAACTATTAAGAATAACCACAAAGACAAAATTATTTTGAAACTCAAAATGCTCATATAAGACGAACTGATCGTTCCGATTGTTAATCTATTCACAGTAAGGATCATTCCAGACAACAACAAGGTTGAAATTAGAATATCACTCAAGGAGCTAAACTCAGAAAGGATTCCAAATTTGCTTATTTTTGCAAACTGCTTAGAGTCATTTGTTTTTGATTGAACTACTAAGATAAAAAATATACTGCCACCGATCCATACTGCGGCGGAGGTAAGGTGTAACCAACGCATCAAGACCATTAATATATCTATAGGATCCATATTGCTTTCTCACAATACTATATTGGAGATTTAGTTTAGCAATCTCCAGGAAATTTGCTCTTCCAAATCTCCAATTGCCACTCGAACTTGTGACATAGTATCTCTTTCTCGAATTGTCACTGCTCCATCTTCCAAAGACGTAAAATCAACTGTCACACAAAGTGGCGTGCCTGTTTCATCTTGCCTACGATACCTTCTACCGATACTTTGTGCATCGTCAAATTCTACAAATCCTCTAGCTACACCTGAAGTTCGAATCCTGTCAAAAACCTCTCGTGCCAAAGGGGCAAGACGTTCATTTCTACTAAGCGGAAGAACTGCAACTTTTACAGGTGCCAAAGAAGTGTGAAGTTTTAGTAATACCCTTTGATCGTGACCACCTTTTGTATTAGGAACCTCTTCGACAGTATATGCATCAGACAGGAAAGCCAGTACTGCCCTATCTACACCTGCAGATGGTTCGATCACATATGGAACAAATCTCTCTCCAGTAGAATCATCAAAATATGTCAACGATTCTCCACTACCTTCTATATGTGCTTTCAGATCAAAGTCAGTCCTATTAGCAATTCCTTGAATTTCACCCCATCCCCATGGAAACTCGTATTCAAGATCAAATGTTGCCTTTGAATAATGCGCCATTTCATCTTGCCCATGTTTCCTAATTCTCAACTTTTCTTTTTTCAATCCTAAGGAAATGTACCAGTTAAAGCTGTCATCAATCCAATTTTGATGCCATTTTTCGTCTTCATTGGGATGCACAAAATACTCAATTTCCATCATTTCAAATTCACGAGTTCTGAAAATAAAATTTCCCGTAGTGATTTCATTCCTGAATGCTTTTCCAATCTGAGCAATACCAAATGGTAATTTTTTTCGAGTACTGGATTGAACATTGTTGAAATTTACAAAAATTCCTTGTGCAGTCTCGGGTCTCAAATATGATATTGATGATTCATCTTCAACAGGACCTACAAAAGTTTTGAACATTAAATTAAAATTACGAGCTTGAGTTAAATCACCACCACATTCAGGGCAAGACGATCCTTCTAAAAGATCTTCTCTCCATCTCTGGTGGCAATTAAGACAATCAACTAATGGATCTGTAAAATTCGATAGGTGTCCGCTAGATTTCCAGACTTCTGGATGCATCAGGACACTAGAATCAAGTCCAACAACATCATTTCTCTCCCAAACCATTGTCTGCCACCAAGAATCTTTAATATTTCTTTTTAATTCAACTCCCAGAGGTCCATAATCCCAAGTACTAGCTAAGCCACCATATATCTCACTCCCCTGAAACAAAAATCCTCGTCTTTTACAAAGGGAAGTAAGCGTATCTAAATCTACCATCGTTTCTCACTATTCATTTGAAATTAAAATATGTCCTTTTAAGTATAAGGCAATTTCCTTCAGAATTTAAAGGAAATAACCGTGTAACTAGAAAATGAGTTAAAATAGGTCTACATTTTAAACTGTCAATTTGCTGTGGAAGAAAAATATGGACTTAAATAATAGAATTCAAAGCCTGAATGCTTTAAATGAATCAATTTGGTATGACAACATAAGTCGTCAAATGATTGAATCGGGGCAACTTAAAAAATTAGTTGAAACTGGTATTACTGGTGTGACTTCAAATCCAAGCATTTTTGAGAAATCAATTTCTACAAGTCATGAATACGACTCTGCTATCTTTGAATACACAAATACCGGTTTAGAACCCGAACAGATCTTTGAAAAACTGGCAATCGCTGATATTTCTAAAGCTTGTGATTTATTACATCCTACATACTTGCGAAGCAATTTCACTGATGGATTTGCAAGTATTGAGGTAAGTCCTAATCTAGCTCATAACACCGATGCTACTATCAAAGCGGGTATAAGAATCTTTGAACAAATAAACAAACCTAATGTAATGATCAAAGTTCCTGCAACATCTGCTGGAATACCTGCCATCCGAGAATTAATCAGTATAGGAATAAATGTAAATGTGACATTAATTTTTTCACTTGATTCGTATCACCAAGTTCGTGAAGCTTACATCTCTGGCTTGGAAGACCGTCTGCAAAAAGGAAAACCAATTTCTACAATCATGTCTGTAGCGTCATTTTTTTTGAGTCGTGTTGACACAATTGTTGATTCACATTTAGACGGATTAAATAATCCTGACAAGTATTCACACTTACTAGGCACTGCGGCAATAGCTAATGCAAAGCAAGCGTATATGGATTTTAGAACCACCTTTAGCAGTGACAGATTCGAGCAATTACTACTTAAAGATGGACAAATACAAAGACCTTTGTGGGCAAGTACAAGCACCAAAAACCCAAATTACAGCCCTTTATTGTACGTTGAAGAATTGATTGGCAATCATATAGTCAACACTATGCCAGACAATACTCTAGAACTATTTCTAAATGAAGGACAGGTTCAAGAAACAATCTCCAACAATCTTGAAATTTCTCAATCCAATCTAAATGAAATTCGATCAATCTCGAATTTTGACGAAATGACTTCACAATTGTTATCTGATGGACTCAAGCAATTTGCTGACTCATATAACATGCTTTTACAAATCATTGATTCCAAATCTAAAGAGATTATCAACTCGAAAATCCTGAGTAACTAATTTCTTATGAACAAAGATACTAATAAAATCGCCAATATATTCAGCTTTCCCCATCCTGTGAACGAAGTGGCCGCTCGAATTGTAGCAGCCATGGTTGTAATACTTTGCACTATGATTTTGTTTACTCAATATTTACCATTGCTATTATTTTTGGTCTATGGATTTCTCGCCAGAGTGATATCTGGTCCCACACTTAGTGTTTTCGGATTGCTTGCAACAAAAATAGTTGTTCCATTTATGGGCAAATTAGGAGTAAAGGAAAACTTAGTTCCTGGCCCTCCAAAAAGATTTGCTCAATCAATAGGTCTAATCCTTTCAACAATCGCTCTTGTTTTTTATTTGCTTGATATCTCATTAGTCGTGAATTCATTGATATCTATCATCTTGATATTTGCAATTCTTGAATCCTGCTTGAGTTTTTGTGCGGGATGCTATGTATTTCAAAGATTAATGAATTGGGGATTAATCCCTGAAGATACTTGTGAAAAATGTAATAACATTTTATTCAAAGGCTAATTGTTCATTTACAAGTTAAACTAATTCAAACTTGTTAAAAGTTGTTGTATAATGCCAATAATTTGCATTTTATAGCCTTGTAATTGATCCTATAAAGAGAGGTTTGGATGTCTGATAATCAGATTGAACTAATTGCACATTTGATGCGCCGAGCTGGTTTTGGGGCTAGTAGGGAAGAATTAACTTATTTAGCCGAAAAGGGTTACAGTAGTGTTGTTTCGGATCTTGTATCACCTACTAACGATATTAATGTGGATGAAGATCTCCTTCTCCGATATTACGGGGGCGAAGCTCACAGGAGCCACACCGGCAAATGGGTGTACCGAATGTTGAATAATCCCAATCCCTTAATAGAAAAGGTCGCTCTCTTTTGGCATCATATTTTCGCTACCGGAATAACTAAAGTGGAGAACCCCTATGCTTGCGCTACTCAAATTGAGACTTTCCGTAACTTTGGAATGGGTAAATTTGACACTTTGCTACTTAATCTATCAAAAGATCCGGCAATGATTTTTTGGCTTGACAATAATGAAAACCGTACAGGGGAGCCTAACGAAAACTATGGCCGCGAACTACTAGAATTATTTTCTATGGGAGTAGGCAACTACACAGAATTCGACTTAAAAGAATGTGCCCGCGCTTTTACTGGTTGGACCTTTACACAGCCACTTCCCAGGTATCCAGTCGGTGATTGGCCTTCGTTTTTTGAATTTCGCAGTGACGCACATGATCACGGTGAAAAGCAGTTTTTGGGACATGTAGGAAATTTCAACGGCGAAGATATTATTGAAATTATTGCTAAACAGCCAGCCACTGCATTATTTTTAGCTAGGCACATGTACAACTTTTTTGTCGCTGATGAGCCTCAAGTTCCTGCATGGCCACATACTCCATGTCAAGATCCGGATGCTTTAGACGAACTAGTGAAGTCGTATTTCGCATCAGGAGGAAATATTGCCTCAATGCTTGAAACTTTATTCAATTCTGATTTTTTCAAGAAATCACAGGGTAAAAAAATTAAAAGCCCAACAGAGTTGATGCTTGGTATCTTAAAATTAAGTGGGACATACAAATTCCCAGAACCTGGCATGAATAATTATTGGTCTGCGACAGATGTTATGGGTCAGGAAATCTTCAATCCCCCAACAGTTGAAGGGTGGCACACTGGAAAAGAATGGATTGATGGCGGCACTCTTAACGAAAGAATAAATTTTGCCACAACAGAAGTATCAAATTTAAACAACCCCGGAATAAAATTCATACTTCACAGGATAACCTCAAACAAGCAGACAATGTCTCCAGTTGAGGTTGTTGACCAAATCTTAGACTTGTCAGGGGCAATGGTTGTAGGTGAATCCACTAAAGCCACTTTAATGGAATGCGCCGAAGAGGGTGGTGATTTTGAAATGGATAATCCTAACGAGCTTGCAGAAATTAATGACAGAATTATTCAGATCTTACAATTAGCCGTCGCGTCTAGAGAATATCAATTTGCTTAAATAATATTTGGAGGTTAACAATGTCTAAAGGATCAAATAAACCACCTGTTCTGGTAGTTGTTCAATTAACTGGTGGTTGTGATTTCATGAACACTTTAGTGCCGTATAATAATTCCATTTATTATGACAACCGCCCAAAAGTTTCAATCCCTCAAGACAAAGTAATTCCCCTAAATAACGAATTAGGCTGGCATCCTGAAATGGGTGCGTTCAAAAATTTGTTCGACCAAGGAGATGTAGCTGTTATTCAAGGCATTGGATATCCAGACGCTAGCCGCTCGCATTTCAGAGCTATGGATGTTTGGCATACTTGCGAACCCCATGAAATCAGTACAAAGGGGTGGTTAGGTCAATCAATCCAAGAGTTAGATCAAAATGGTGAAAACCCTCTTACAGGTGTGAATTTCGGACGTGGCCTTCCACGTGCGATGGTAAAAACTGGAGTTCCTGTAACTTCTGTTGGTGACTTAGACAGTTATGGATTAATGACAAATATTGAAAGGCAACGAGATCAAACTCTAGAATTTTTCAAAGACATGTATTCACAGGCCATTGGTACAGGCCCTGTAATGGACTATCTGTCTCAGACTGCAACCGATGTGATGAAGGGTGCAGATGTGATTAAGCAAGCACCTGAAATGTACGAGTCTAAAGTTGAATATGGCGATGATCCAATTGGCAAAAGTTTGAGAGATGTAGCAAGAGTACATCTCGCTGATTTAGGAACACGAATTTTTTATACTCAACATGGTGGTTATGATCATCATGCCAACGAAAACCCTTCATTGCCAAAGTTATTAGGGCAAATGTCTAGGGCAGTATCTGACTTTCAACAGGATCTCAGAGATCACAATGAAGGTGACAATGTAATGATGCTAATATTTACCGAATTCGGTCGACGTATTAAAGACAACGGATCCGGAACCGACCATGGTTCTGGCGGAGGAGCCTATCTTGTTGGCAATTCAGTCAACGGTGGATTCTATGGAGAATATCCATCCATCCATCCATCTGATTGGTTAAACGGCGAAGACATGAAGCACAATGTTGACTTTAGAGGAGTCTATTCCACTGTATTAGATCAATGGATGGGGATAGACCCAGTGAATATTGTCCACGGTAATTTCGAACAATTAGATCCATTTATTAAATAAATTTTTGCGAGGTTGCTAATGCCTAGACCATATGGACTTTTAAGAGCTGGATTCCCATACTTGAAAACTCTTGGTATGAGAAGAATATCAAATTTCCCAATTGATGTTGCATTTGGGAAAGAAGGCAGAGTATACATTTTACTAAGAGCTGACAATTCGCCATTAATTCGCAAATGGCATATTGACGATGCAGAGATGCTAACCGATGAATTGGAAGCAATTGGTTCTAATGGGACAGATGAAGGTCAGTACACTTGGCCCGTGCAGTTGATTTCAGACAAAGATGAAAATTTATTTTTGACCGATGAATGGTTGAATAGAATTACAGCGTATTCAGTAAATGGTGACTGTTTATTCTCATGGGGTGAACAAGGTAATGATAAAGGACAATTAAACCGGCCCGCAGGAATAGCCTTCGATCCAAGTGAGGAAAATGTTTATGTAGTTGATTCATTAAATCATCGAATTCAGAAATTCACTAGAAATGGGAAATTCATTTCTACTTGGGGTGAATTTGGTGATGACAATGCACAATTTAACATGCCTTGGGGAATCGAGGTTGATGAGAAAGGCGACGTATATGTTGCTGATTGGCGTAACGATAGAATTCAAAAATTCTCGAGTGAGGGAGAATTCATATGGAGCTTAGGCTCTCGAGGCATTGGAACTGGAGAATTCAGAAGGCCTACTGGTATTGCCGTCGACAAACATGGGGATATATATGTCAGTGACTTCGACAATAATCGGATCCAATTATTTAATGAAAACAAGCAATACGTGATGCAATTCACTGGTGATGCTTCTATGTCACGGTCTGCAAGAAATTATATGCTTCTAAATGCCTATCCTAACCGTATCCGAGAAATGTCATCTCTAGACATTGAAAAACTCATGCGTGGACCCAAATCAGTTCGTGTAGATGATCAGTTTCGTATGTTTGTTCCTGATTTCAGATCATATCGTGTACAGGTTTATCAGAAGGAAGCTATCGAATTAACAAACCAAGAGTTGTCTCCAGAAATGCGTGCCGTAACCTTATCTGTAGTATAAGATGGAAAACTTTAACCCAACACAAGAGATCATTTCAAGTCTTGACGAAATACCTAATTGTAAGTCATGCGGAGTGCGCTTAAGATTCGGAGATTACGAGTGCCCAAAGTGCGGAGCTGATTTTTATGAATCACTGGAATTGTGGGCTGAAAATATAATAAAAATGCTCAACAAGTCATAATATTGATTTTTTACTAACACAATCTTTGATATATTGTTTATATATATAATTTTCATGAGGTGATCATCTGTGGACAAATTCAATGGTGAAATAAGTATTCCTGGATTAGACGCTTGGGTCCAAAGCACAGTAGTCTTGAACAATGACAGGACTTCTGCCCATGTTGAATTTGATGAAAATGATGATGGCCTCTCACATATTGACTCTAAAAGTTTCAGCTTCGTAGTACGCCCCAAATACAACGAAATAATATTCACAACATCAGGAATCCCGATTGAAGAAGTAGATTTGATTTGGAAGTTAAATGAATCTCACGTTGACGGGACTGTAGCTGGTGTAGTAATTGCACAACCTAATTCCAAGAAAATCGCTGGCGAAAAAGGTTTTATTCTAGAATCAATTACTAGTTAAATTTTCGAGGAATTTATTGCAATCTGCATCTTTTAGGTATGAACATTTTAGAGATCGGCTAATGACTAAAATAGTCTGTACACTTGGCCCGTCCACATCAGCCGATGAAATATTAGAGTCAATGATCGATAGTGGCATGAGTGTCGCTAGACTCAATCTTTCCCACGGCGACTTCGATACTCATACCAAAGATGCTAAAAGAGTTAGACAATTATCACAAAAACTGAATGTTCCAATCGGAATAATGATCGATATACCTGGTGCAAAATATCGAATTGGGCAAATAGACCATCCAATAGAAAACATTCAACCTGGCGATAAAATTACTTTATCTAGCAATAATAATTTTCAGAAGACCGGCTATATCCCTGTTGTTCCAGGTGGAATACATTTGGATGCAAATGTTGGAAATCCAATACTTATTAACGATGGCTTGATGGAACTCAATGTTTTAGAAATAACCGACAGAGACGTGTTGTGTGAAGCGAAAACAGCAGGATCAATAACCATCGGAAGAGGTGTTGCAACCCCTGGAAGTCCTCCTTCACAGGACTTCCCAGACGAAAAGGGTATCGAATGTTTGAAATTCGCCGCAGAGCAAGATGCTGACTTTATAGCTCTCTCTACTGTTACCTGTAAGCAAAATATTGAAAAAGCTCGATCAATCCTTTCCGAACATAATTGGGACGGTTTTATCGTATCCAAGATTGAAAGAGCTGAGGCTCTCAAAAATCTTGACGAAATCATTGAGGCCAGCGATGCAATTATGGTTGCCCGAGGTGATATGGGAGTAGATGTTCCCCTTTCAAAAGTACCAATTATACAAAAGGATTTAATCGAAAGATCCAACCGAGTAGGGAAACCAGTGATCACTGCAACTCAGATGTTAGAATCAATTATTCACTCCCCTATTCCTACTCGTGCAGAAGTTACCGATGTTGCAAATGCTGTATATGATGGATCTGATGCAGTCATGCTATCAGGGGAAACGAGTGTAGGTGAATACCCTATTAATGCAGTTAGAATCATGGCTGAGACAGCATTCGAAGCTGAATCTGCACTCCGTTATGATATTGTTTTGAATCAGAAACAGTCTTATGTTGTAAACAAAACCGAAGATGCCCTAAGCTTTAATGCAGTACATATCGCGAATTCAGTAAATGCTAGTATGATTATAGCTTTCACTGAGTCAGGTAGTACTGCTGGCAGGGTTTCGAAATACAGACCCAAATCAGGCATTTTGGCTTTAACTCCGTCGGGGAAATCTCAACGGAGACTAACACTTTATTGGGGTGTAACACCAGTAATTGTGAAACCCCTTCAATCTCTGGAAGATTTCTTTGATTATGGTGCGTCTGAAGCACTGAAACTAAGCCATGTTTCCGACGGTGATAACGTAATTTTGGTCGCAGGGGTTCCTATTGGGGTTCCAGGGGGAACAAATTTGCTTTATGTTTTGAACTTAAATTAATATGCCCAAACTTAAATTCAGCCTACACCATTTAATTGATTAGGAGGATAATATGGACACATTCATTCCTTCCAATATTACGATCCTATGGATTCTTTTCGCTTCTACTTCAGCAATAATTTTATTTTCCGGCAAATTTTTAGCCTCATCAACTGACACAATTGCTGTTAGAACAGGGCTGGGACATACATTTATTGGATTTGTATTATTAGCAACAGCTACATCAATACCTGAATTAGCGACTGGGATTTCCTCGATTCAATTGCTCAATCAACCAGACATAGCTGCGGGAGATGTTTTTGGCAGTAATTTGTTTAATCTTTTGATAATTGGTGTACTTGATGTAATTTGGAGAAATGAACCCATTCTCAGAAGTGTTGGAGACTCAAACACAATAGCAATAGCAACGTTTGGAATAATAGTATTTGTACTTGGGATTCAGGCAATGTTTTTGCATGACCAATGGTCAGGGCTAAATACGTTCTTAGTTAGTCCAATTGCAATAACAATATTTATAGTATTTTTGATTTCACTTTTCGTTGTGCATAGAATTTCTTCAACTTCTGGCGAAAATACTACAACAACCCCTACATCAATAAAAAGTCCAATATACAAGACTTATTTGACTTATTTGATTTCAGCTTCAGTAATAGTTGTTACTGCAATTTTTTTATCCTTTGCAGCAGAAAAAATAGCGCATGTATTAGATTGGGAAGCTAGTTTCGTCGGCACTCAATTTGTAGCATTCAGCACATCACTCCCAGAATTAGCTTCATCTATAGCGGCTGTAAGATTGGGCGTGCCAAAGTTAGCAATTGCAGGCCTTTTGGGAAGTAATTTATTCAATATGGGTTTTGTAATGTTCATTGATGAAATTGCATATACAAATGGTAGTTTCTGGGGGGCAATCGACGAAACACATATTTTCACTGCGGGTACTGCCATTCTAATGACTGCGATAGTAATAGCTGCGATGACTATGAAATCAAGACGGAAAATCCTGCGTTACTTTTCTGTAGAATCAATCTTATTGATTAGCACATATACTCTAACATCCATTTTAATTTTCCTATTCTCCAAAAATTAATTATAATTTCCATAAATCTACTTTTAGGAGTGCAAATGTTTTTTGAATTAAGAGAATACAGGATTCTACCTGGCCAAATGGAAAATTGGGTCAACTTCATGGAAGATGTTATTATTCCATTCCAAAGTGGACAAGGAATGATCATAGTCGGTAGTTTTTCTAGCACCGAGGAAGACGACTTATACATTTGGATGCGACGATTTGAAAATGAGGAAGATAGAATAAATTTATATGAAAAAGTATATGAAAGTGACACTTGGAAAACAGAAATCGGACCAAAGATTCCATCAATGATGGATAGAGAACGAATAGTTGTACGAAGAATCTCTCCTTCGAGCAAATCAATAATCAAATAAATCTTCTTGAGGTGATTAAAAAAACTCAAAAAGTTTTATATAATGCGGAAATCTTTTCGTCTGAAGAAGAGATTATAGAGGCTGATTCAGTTGTAATTGAAGACGATTCAATTTCTTGGATTGGAAAATTCAAAGACCTAAACCTTTCAGATTTCAAAAGGTTTGAATTTATTGATTGTAAAAACAATTCATTACTTCCAGGATTGATTGATTCACACCTCCATTTTTTGGCATATGCAACATCTCTCAGTGCAACCGATTGCAGCCCAGAAATTGTTAATTCCATTGAAAAATTAGCTCTTAATCTTAAAAAACATCAGTCGAACAATTTTTGGGTACGAGGTTTTGGTTACGACGAATCAGGATTATCAGAACAACGCCACCCCAACCGATACGATTTAGACATCTATTTTCCAAATAATCCTGTATCTATAAAACACCGATCAGGCCACGCAAGAGTTCTAAATTCCAAGGCATTAGAAATTTCTGGAATTGATAGAAGTTCAATTGATCCAGTTGATGGAATTATTCAAAGAGATGAGTCTGGAGAGTTAACTGGTGTATTTTTCGAAATGGATGAATACTTAGATTCAAAAATTCCCCATATTGAAACCTCCGAATTACATAAGCTAATTGAACATGCGAACAACAAATTACTTTCATACGGTATTACCACAATTCATGACTGCACAGTAGAAAATTCCCTGCAAAGATATCAAATATTTAAAGAACGACAAAAATACTTGAAAAATAAACAAATTCGGATGATTTTTATGCCCGGCATAAATTACTTCAATGACTTCCTTAATCATCCGAATTCTGATAGTTTTCTTGCAATCGGGCAAGTCAAAATCATTCAAACAAATACCACTGGTGTAAATGCCCCTGGACTAGAAGATCTTAATCATTTAATTAAAGAGGTGCATAACTCAAATTTATCTGTAGCAATCCACGCTGTATCCACCGAATTAGTTTTTCAGGCTGCATCAGCAATTTACAAAAATAAATACAATCGAACTTGCCCTCTACCAGATAGAATTGAACATGCATCTGAAAGTCCTGAAACTATTATTCGCCTCATAGCAAAAAGTAATGCACACATAGTCTCTAATCCCTCATTTTTGCATTCTAGCGGAGATAGGTTCATTGAAACAATCGCCGGTGCAGATTTGGATACATTGTACCCATTTAAATCTATTTTAGACAACGGCATACCTCTTGCATTTGGATCGGATGCTCCAATTACTGATCCAAATCCTTTCACAGGGATTCACTCTGCAATCACTAGGATGGCAAAATCAGGGCATAAAATTAATGAATCTGAATCTATAGGAATCGATTCAGCAATTAATGGCTATACTAAAAATGCCGCAAACGCTTCAAATAATATGTTTCAAGTTGGTTCAATTAGGAAAAATTCTAAAGCAGATCTAATACTTTTGAATCAAAATGTTCGTCAAATACCTATAGATGAACTCAAAAATGTCCATACCGAACTCACTTTGTTAAATGGGGAAATCGTTTGGAGCAAATAATCAAGTTACTTTTTCCTAAGAACAACATAATCAGCTAAAAACTCCAAAGCTCTTTTAGCATCAGAGTCGGCAAATTTTTCCAAATTCTTCTTAGCTTCATTAGTATACTTAGTAGCCGTCGACAATGCTCTTTCTAAACTTTTTGAGCTTGCAACGAATTTGGCAAACTCCGATATCAGGAGGGGAGAAGAGTTCTTTTGATCAAACATAGAAACAAATTTAGAATTGGAATCCGATTCCAATGCATAAATTGATGGCAATGTAAGAATCCCGTTAGACAAGTCGCTACCGGTAGGCTTACCAACTTCATCCTCTTTACCTTGGAAATCTAAAATGTCATCGACTATCTGGAATGCCATACCAATATTGTATCCGTAAGATTGTAAAGATTTAATTGACTCCTCATCACATCCACTCAATATTGCGCCGCTCTGGGCTGAAGTAGAAAATAATGATGCAGTTTTATTATATATTCGTTCCAGATAATTTGATAAATTGGTTTCCCAATCAAAATTGATTTCCATCTCTTGTAACTCTCCCAGAGATAGTTCCATGATCGTCTCTGAAAATCTTCTTATTACCCTTATATTGCCTGTTGCACAAACCTGGGTAGCCGATGCAGCAAAAATATAATCCCCCGCAAGTACGGCAGCTTTTTGACCCCATAAATTGCTTATTGTAGCCTTCCCTCGTCTTACATTTGAATCGTCTACAGTATCATCATGAATTAGTGTGGCAATGTGAAGCATTTCAATGGCGGTAGCCATTATTATCGGATTTGGACTTTCATGCTCACTCAATTGAGACGCCAATAATGTAACTGAAGGACGAATTCTCTTTCCACCACTATCAATTATGTGATCAAGCATCGACGCCAAAAAAGGGAAATTGGCTGACGTAACATGTTTTAACAACGAGTTAACTTCTTTTAGTTCCTTTCGAATTGGATAATAGATCGGATTTGAATCTTTTTCTATCACTAAGAAATTCTCGTTGTAGGATCTAATTCTTCATCAATCATATCTGGATCAATTTTTTTAAATAAAGGTTCTGGTTTATTTATAATGTGACCCTCAGACATCGCCTTCGGATCCCAATTCCATCCATTATCTAGCACAGATGTATTCAGATTCAAAATATCATTTAATTTTTCAGAACTAAAAGGCAGAAATGGATAAATCGCTATCTTAATGCAATTAATCACAGCCAAACAGGTAGATAAAACAATTTGTGCTTGTTGGGGATTAGTTTTGACAAGTTTCCAAGGTTCTTCTTGATCAATATACTTATTTACAGATTGTGCAACAGCCATAATTTTTTGCAGTGCTAATCTGAACTTAGCTAAAGAATAAAGTCCAGCAATTTCGTCAAACTCGGTGTTAGTTCTATCTAAAAGTTGATTTTCAATCGTTGCAGAATCGGGAATATCAGAAATTCGACCGCCAAAATTTTTGTGAATCATGATTAGAACTCTATGCACCAAGTTTCCATACGTCGCAACTAATTCATCGTTATTTGCTCTTACATATTCATTCCAAGAGAAATCGGTGTCTCCATTTTCAGGCATGTTTGAAGCCAAAACATATCTCAAAGAGTCTGGATCAAAATGATCCAAATAATCATTTAACCACACTGCCCAATTTCTACTCGTAGAAATTTTTGAACCTTCAAGATTCAAATATTCATTCGCAGGAACATCAAATGGTAAATTCAAATTCCCGTATGCCATCAAAATAGAGGGCCAAATAATTGTATGGAACGGAATATTATCTTTCCCTTGAAAATAGTACGATTTAGCTGCAGGATTCTCCCACCAGTCTTTCCAATCATCTTCTCTGTTATTTAATTCAGCCCACTCAATAGATGCGGATAAATATCCTATTACTGCTTCAAACCACACATAAATACGTTTGGATTCATATCCTTCAATTGGTAACGTCACACCCCATTCTATATCTCTAGTAATAGGTCTATCTTTTAATCCATTTTCAATAAAACTTGATGTGAAATTCTTTACATTAGGCTTCCAATGAGATTGATTTGAAACCCATTTCAAAAGTGGTTCTTGAAATTGACTAAGATTTAAAAAGAAATGTTCTGTTGATTTTGTCGTGATGCTATCTTTCTGACAAATTCTACAACGCCTGTTTAAAAGTTCAGATGGATCTAATGTCTGTCCGCATGCGTCACACTGATCCCCTCTAGCCCCAGAATCTCCACAATTTGGACACGTGCCCTCAACATATCTATCAGCCAAAAATCTATTGTCAATCTCACAAAATGGTTGGCGCATTTCATGTTTGGAAATACACCCTTGATTAATAAGTCTTAGAAAAATATCATGTACTACTTTTTCATGATTGGCAGTTCTTGTGCTGGTAAATAAATCAAATTCAATCCCCAAACGCCCCCAGTTATCAAGGAACTCATCGTGGTATCTAGTAGCTATTTCCTCAGGTGATACATTCTCATTGTCTGCCGTCAATGTAACAGGAGTACCATGTGAATCGCTCCCAGAAACCATCAACACATTATTACCTTTCATCCTATGAAATCGGGCAAAAATATCTGCCGGAAGATAACATCCTGCAACTTGTCCGAGATGGATAGATCCATTTGCATAAGGCCATGCAACTGCTACCAAAATATTTTCTTCCACAAATCCCTCTCAGGTAATTGATAGATACAATCTAATTTAACTACTAACTACATTATAACCATTTATGATATACAAGGAACCAATTTCATAAATATAAACCGGGAAAAGCAAATGAATACTAAAATAGTTGTTGTATCAGATACTCACTGTCGATATTGGGAAGAAATCGACCCCCAAATCAGGAATGAACTAACCAGTGCTGATATTAGTGTTCACTGTGGTGATTTTGTGGGAATCGATGTGGTGTCAAAATTCAAAACCTTAACAAATTCTTCCGTACTGGTACATGGAAATTCGGATCCCGTAGAAATAAGAAAATCTATTCCCTATATAGAAACATTTACCGTTGGTAGTTTTAATTTTGGTGTGATTCATCCAGCTTGGGGAGGCCCAGAATTCAATCTGCAAGAATTACTAAAGGATTTTGTAGCAAAGCCTGACGTGATTTTGTTTGGGCATACACATGAGCCAATTGACAAAACTATTAAAGATGTTAGATTCATCAACCCCGGCCAAGGCTATAAAAGCTTTATGGTCTCCTGTACTATAGCTAAAATATATATAGCTGGTCCAAAAATAACCGTGGAGATTATGTATTTTTAGATATCAAACTATCCCTGAATTCCAACAACATTTTTGGTATATCCCAATTGTTCATGTTTGAAAAATTAATTTGCAACTCTATAAATTTTAAAATCGCTTGATCTAAGCTAATATCGATATGTGATTTCACTTCCTGCAAGCTTGGTCGACGCTTAATCTTCTCTGGATCTAGCTTATCGGCTAAAAAGGTTACTTTTGACACATCTGACATATTTGCTCTACCTGTAGTGTGAAAATATATAGCTTCAATGATTCTTTCATCTATTTGATTCAAAAAGTTATTTGAAATCCACGTGGCAGCTATAGGTCCATGAAGCAAAACAGGCGCCTTTTTTTCTATCTCATCTATATTAATTCGTAATTTTTTCGCTTCGACAATTAAAGCAATATCATCTAAATTCCTTGCAATGTCATGGCCTAAAATAGAAATATCTACTAATTCAGAATCTACATCATATTTAGCTGAGATCTCAAGCCCTAGTTTTCTAGTACGCTGAATGTGTTTCTTTAAAGGATCAGGTAATAATTGAACTCGTCCAGCGATATATTTTTTTAGATCTGAGAACATTCAAGCTCGAGGGAAATCCATTTTCTGTCCGCCCAATAAATGCATATGTAAATGTTCAATCTCCTGTCCTGCATCATCACCTTGATTGATTACTAATCTAAAACCAGTTTGGTCAACATCGTAATCTTGTGACAATTGATCTGAAACAGTAAATAATTTTCTAAGAGTTTCTGGAGAATCATCAAGAATATCTTTTAAATTTCGATAATGCCGTTTAGGAATAACTAGTAAATGTACAGAAGAAACAGGATTAATATCACTAATTGCAAAACAAAATTCGTCACTATGCAGCAACTGAGCCTCAATTTCGGATTTGGCTATCCTACAAAAAATGCAATTTGTTTTTGAATTCATTAACTAGGTAATTGCATTAATTCTATTCTTACGTCTTGAGGACATCCGATGAATGCAATAAGCATTCCATTCCCATTATCAATCGGGCCTTCTTTGAGCACTGCCCCCAAACCTTCTAGTCGGTTAATTTCAGCAGCCATGTCATCAACTTCTATTCCGAAATGCTCAATACCCCAGTGTGCGTCATTATTCCCTGCAGGAAGGGTTTCACCAGTTCGTTCATTGGAAATATTTATAACAACCCCATCCTCTGTCTGGCAACGAATAAATCTATCTCCAAAACCTCTAACTGTGTCACTAACAATAGTGAAATTAAACGCCTGTTTATACCAATTTGCAGTTGCTTCGGGATCATTAGCTTTTATGTGAACATGATTAAATTTATATGACATTTGCTTCTCCATTAAGGTGTCAGTGTAATTTTTGAAAGTAATTTTTTAGTCGACATAATGTGTTTATTTATACGCAAAATTTTAGGGTCAACTCCAAGCGCTAATCCTATCATCTGAGGCAAATGCAATATTGGCATATTAATTTCAACTGCATTCATCTGTGCTGCTTTCGGTTGAAACCCATCTAAATTTAAATGACATAGTGGACAAGGAGTTACCATGGCATCAGCACCTAATTGTTGAGCATCGGTAGTATGTCTGGCAACCATTTTCATTGAAGCTGTTTCATTAATAGTAGTAATTGGAAAACCACAGCATAGCGTTTTACCCGGAAAGTCTACTACTTCCGCTCCAACAGCAGAGATGAGTTCTTCTAAGGCTTGTTGCCGATCTGGATGATCATCGAATCCAAGGACTTTAGATGGTCGAACAATATAACAACCATAAAATGGAGCTATTTTCATTCCTTCTAGTGGTACTTTAACCAACGATTTGATCTTATCTATACCGATATCTTCAAGCATTATCCACAACAGGTGTCTGGGATCGGCATTTCCAGTATAAGAAAGCCCTTCATCAGAGATATCCTCATTTACCTGCTTCAAATAATCTGAATCTGCATTTAATCGCGAATTTGCTTGAGACATAACACCTTGGCATGTACTACATATTGTCATCAAAGGCATGCCAGAATTTTCAGCCATAGCAAATGTTCTTGCATTCAAGGTATCGCCCAATCTTTCATTCTTTTCTTGTAATATTCCCGAACCAGTACAAGAAGCACCTTTCATCACTTCTGTATCAAGTTCTATTCCCAAAATTGAACATATTTCTAATGTAGCAAGATAAAGTTCGGGACATGCACCTTGAGCAACACATCCTGGATAAAAAGCGTATTTCATTATTTGTGACCTACTTTTTCAAAAATTTGTCGGATTCCAGCAACATTTGGTCGTTTTTTATGTATAAGGGGCGGAATTTTTCCTGCTTTCAATGCTCGCAAGCCAAGAAACGCGAGTTTAAACATTTCTTTAAAATTAAAAATTCCGTGAGTTAACACAGGCAATTTTAACTCATCTAGCCAGCCGCTATGATGTACAGACGAGGCAAAAACATTTGCGTGTCGAGCGCCAGTATTCCCCGTAATACCCATATCTATTGCCATCTCTTTTGCTAACATTATTCTCCCCATTGGGTCTACTTCTTTAGGACAAACCTCGACGCATTGCATGCAACGAGTGCAATCCCAAATCCCCCCGGGTTCGCTCAATTCAAGTAAGCGATTTTCGTTTGCTTCATCACGTGGGTCAGCTAAAAACCTGTATGATTTTGCTAGTGCCGCTGGACCAACAAAATCGGAATTCACTTCCAAAGAGGTACAATCAGAAACACATGCGCCACACATAATACAGTTCATAACACCGGCAAGATGTAGCATATTCTCGTTAGGCACCAGATGCTCAGATTTTGGTGGCATAGCAAAATGCTTAAGCCACGGACTTACTTGCCTTATTTTCTTCCAAAAAACATCAAATTCAACTACTAAATCTTTTATTACTGGCATATTACCTGCAGGCTCAACATCGATTGAAGTTTTCTGGCCTGAAACTAAATCCGAAATCTTAGTATTACATGCTAAGCCAGCTTTCCCATCTATTCTCATCGCACATGATCCACAAATAGCACTTCTACAAGAACACCTAAAAGTAAGAGTTCCGTCAATTTCCTCTCTGATATGAATCAAAGAATCCAGTACAGTATCACTTTCATCAACATCTAGTTGATATTCTTGAATGTAGGAGTCTTGCCCAGAATCAGGATTAAATCTTTTTACATTCAAAGTAATTGGTAACGGCATAAAATATTCCTATTAATAAGATCGTATTTGAGGTTCCCAGTCGGTAATTTTGACGGGGGAATGTTCAGTAATTGGGCCTTCAGATGTTTGTTGAACTAAAATATGCTTAAGCCAATTTTCATCATCCCGTTCAGGAAAATCAGTTCGTGTATGAGCCCCTCTACTTTCTTCTCTTTCTAATGCACTAATGCAAATTGCCTCGGCACACTCTATCATTCCACCCAATTCCAAAGTAAACAAAAGGTTGGTATTAAACGTTTTGGATTTGTCATGGACACCAATTTTTAGATAATCTTGCTTTAAACTTCTTATCTGGGACAAAGCTTCTTCCATACCATTTTGATCACGGAAAACTGCCAAGTGTTTGTTCATAATACTACCCATATCTTGACGCATTAAACCAAACAATCCATTTGAGACATCATTATTCAAAAAGTTTTGAATCCTTTTTGTTTCAGAATCAACATATTCTTGTGAAATCTCAGTGTGTAGAATTCCCTTTGACAATTCCGATGCGTGCTCTCCCGATCTTCTACCAAAAACTAAAGTATCAAGTAACGAATTTGCACCCAGTCTATTGCCTCCATGGACACTGACGCAGGCAGCCTCACCAGCAGCATATAAACCTGCAACGGTTGTCTGGCCGTATATGTCAGTTTTCACTCCCCCCATCTGGTAGTGCATACCTGGTCGAATTGGAATAGGTTCAGAATAAATATCAACATTTGCAAAATCTCTAGCGATCTCTGCAATCTGAGTTAATCTCTCTTTGATTATTTGTTCACCCAAATGTCTACAATCTAGAAAAACTGTTCCATTTACTCCCCTACCAGCATCAATCTCTTTTTGTTCAGATCTAGAGACTACATCTCGGGAAGCTAATTCCATCATATTAGGTGCATATCGTTCCATGAATCTTTCACCTTCAGAATTAAGCAAATGAGCACCTTCTCCCCTAGCGCCCTCAGAAATTAAAACTCCACTTCCTGCCAATGTGGTCGGATGATATTGCACCATTTCCATGTCCATCAACGCTGCACCGGCCTTATAAGCCATAGCAATCCCATCTCCAGTGCAAATCAAAGCATTCGTACTAGGTTCAAACACTCTGCCTAGGCCTCCAGTGGCTAAGATTACAGATTTTGCTCGAACAACTTCAATTCTACCCGATGCAATATCCATTAGTACTGCACCACAACATTTTCCTTCTTCAATTATTAGAGATAATGCAAACCATTCTTCGTAAACACGGACATTAAATTTAATAATTTGTTCATACAGAACATGAAGCAATGCTTGGCCAGTAAAATCAGCTACAAAAAATGTTCGTGCTTGTCTTTGACCTCCAAATGCTCTTGTTCCAAGATGACCAGAATCGTCTCGGTTGAAAATAACACCCATATGCTCCATTTGGATAATTTCATCACCGGCTTCCCTGCACATTATCTCGATAGCATCCTGGTCCCCTAAATAATCACTACCTTTGATAGTGTCATAAGCATGGTCTTTCCAGTCGTCTCCACGGTCAGTAAGGGCCGCATTAATTCCACCTTGAGCTGCATTTGAATGACTTCGCACAGGATGGACTTTACTTACAATTGCAACATCTACACCATTATCCCTAGCTGCCAGTGCAGCTCTCATGCCTGCAAGACCAGCCCCTATTATTAGAACATCATGTTCACTCATACCTAATTAATTTCCTCCAACACATCAAATATATCATACGTTTTCTACTCACTTTTAACCAATTTCCAGATAATCCCTATCAGGAATTTCAGGGAATTCCACAGACGGTAAAGTCTGGTACCAAAATGCCACAGAATTAATGTCATGCTGGCCATGCATATATCTTCTTTCATCAGGCCATTCAGAATGTTCTCTAGAATGCCATCCAAGCGATTGAATCGTAACTTTCAAATCATTGTCAAATCTGATGGGATCCATTACATGCCATCTGTACATCGCATGCCTGTGTTGAGCAGTATAATATCCATCTGGTTTTAACACTTGGTGCATGCCTAAAAATGGAGTTGTGTAAGTAACATATTGGCCATCTACATCCCAGTCGTAAGCTCCTCCAAAATAATCTTCTAGCCCGGTACCACAAATTGTCGGGAATTCACCATCGCCATCCATGAAAAATTTAATTTCACCTTCACCCCACCACCTGTTATTGTTTATTCCCCAACCTTGAGACGTTCCAACAAAATGCCCTTTACCTTTTATCCCATCAACTATTGTGAAAGGTTCGCCGAATGGCAGAGGATTAGATCTCCGAAATTGAGCATGAAAATAAGCAAGGTCATCAGGCACGTCAGTAGTCATAAAATTAATTTGATAAAAACACACTGAATCCAGCCGAGGATGAGTGTTTTCTATTGTGATCAGACAACGCTCTCTAAATGGCATCTCCCAAAAACAATTCATCCCTCGATTAGGATTAACGGATACGGGAAGAGAATTTACAGGAGCAAAAGGACCCGAAGTCACATTACTCCAGTCTTGCATGGCCCAAGGTGAAGCAAAAAAATCAGGTAAAGGACATTCTACAGAAGGGTGTTCTTGATTATCCCAATAAATTCTTAATATTGAATCTCTACTAACTATTCGGCCAGTAATCCACATACTTTGAATGGCACCACTATCTTGAATATCCGCTATAACAACTGTTTCATTGGCAGGAATTGTTACATTAGGATTACATTTCCACCCTAACCCTAAATCACGAGCCGCACCATTTGGGGCTGGAGGGGCCATTCCCCCTTTACCCTTTGCGCCAGTAGGGTTTTCAGCACTGACTGAAAAAGTCTTGGAGTCAGACAACCTTGATAAATTGCCCAAACTCATTCCAAGTCCATTAAATGACATGATTCTCTCCTTAAATCTCCTTATATTTTGAAGCCAACGGAGGGGATCGAACCCACGACCTGCGCTTTACGAAAGCGCTGCTCTACCGACTGAGCTACGTTGGCGAAATTTTTTGTTCTAATTGGAGTATAAGTGGCAATTTGATTAATATCAATTCAAAAGTATTCAAATTACGAAAATGCTTAGGAATGAGGAAAATTCATCTATGGAAGAAAAATATCTCCACTTTTCCCAGGGGAAAAATCAAGGTAAAACGAGTCATCTAAATCCAACTCCCCAGATTCTGGATGAGCATTCATTCTGATTAGCCACGTTCCTTTATTTGCGAAAAATTGCTTATCCCATGAATTCACAAAAGAGCTACTTGCATACAATCTTGTTCCATCATTGTTTAGCCTAATGGTGCTAGGACCTGCAATGAAATTTTGATATGGGTTTTTAGAATTACGATTAATGATTTTCAAATCTGCAATTAGATTCGTGTTTTCAATTTCACTAATGTCGTATTGACGTATCCTACCCTTAAGCCATTCAGCAACATATAAAAAACGATCATTCAGTGAGATAGCATGTGATGTAGCCATAGAAATATCGGTGTATGCCAATTCATCGAAAACTAGTGATTCAAATTGGCCTGCGATTTTTTCAGCTTGCCACTGATCATTTCTATTAAATAAATGCCAAATATTTCCCGACAAAGCTGAGGTAATCAAACCTTGATTATCAGAATTGTTCAACCATTGAACACTCAAAGGCAACAACCCGTCATATCCCAAATCAATACTTTGCAAAAATTGGCGTGTGCTGAAATCCCAAATATGTATCCTGCTTCCATATTTTCCATCAATCAAATCTTGATTTTTGAGGGACCCTCTAAAAACGTTTGGGCTACAAAAATCACCTGTTATTAATTCAGAGTGGTTTTTATTTATTGAAAAATCATAATTGAAGAATGTAATAGGATTTTCACTTTCCCATCTACCAAGTACATCCAAGGTTTTTGCATCAATCACTGCAAATCCTCCTGAACCATCTTTATTTTCAGCCCCCAGCATAGAAACAATTATGATATCTTCATTCACTTGTAAGGCCTTAATTGGAACTGAAAAGCGAGTTTCCTTAATCAATTTATCTGGTTCAATAACAGCAGCGATTTCAGGTTTTGAAAAATCATTTTTCGTTTCTAGAAAATATATTCTAGAAGATGCTATTCCCGTAACAAGTAAATTTGTCAAACTATTGGAAGTGGAATCCCCTGGGGACGAATTATAATAGGGAGAGATACGATGTATTTCATCATTTACATAGTACATTTTTACTTTGTGGATGACAGAATTATAATGCTCTGATTCTGGGTTAGTATCTACGACAGCCAAATAATCTGGTTCATTAGAACCATTACCAGTATTTGTGACTAACACATAAACAAAATCTTGTACTTCTTGCACTAGACGTTTCACTTCTCTAACTTATAAATAATTAGCAAAAATATTTATTTTGCATTAGACCAAAAAACTAATCTTTTAAGAAATGTAACTACGATAAAAATCAGCTGCTGAGGGATGGATTGATGACGAACTTTCCCCTCATTACACTTTACACACGTACAGGCAGGCGGATGGTTCCCATAGTACCAATTTTGACGACCCATAAAACACCTTACCTAGAAATTGAATTGCTTACTGAAAATACTGGTCCAAGCTGATAGTATGTAGGCACATAAGTTAATTTAAGCTTTTTCGATCATTTACTTTAATTATACGAGGTAACGATGACAATTGCATTCGAGTTGAATGAGTTGCAAAAGATCGATCTAATGATACTAAGTAATCGTGAATTATTAGAACGAATAACTTTTCAAATCAATGACACATCATCAATAGATGATTGCAAATCAAAATTACTAACAATCGAGTCAGCAGTAAAAAAATTAATTCTCAAGCGCAGATCAACTGAATTGCTAGAGGTTGAATTAAATGATCGAATAAAATCTCTAGATGAACGGTTTACGTCGGTTAGAAACAACAAGGAATTCACAGCAGTACAAGAAGAAATCAACAACACTAAAATGCAATTAAGTGAATGCCAAGATGAACTATTAGAAGTCCTCGAAAAACTTGATAAATTCGAATCAGTTCAGGATTCTTTTATTTCTAGACTACCAAAACTAGAAGCTTCCCATTCAACATTGTCAGAAGAATTGAAAACGAAACAAGTTCAATCCGAAAAAAAATTAGAATCCCTTGAATCCTCTCGCCAAGAAAAGGGAAATTCTTTACCTAAAGATATCCTTTTTCTTTATGAAAAAATCTTTGCTCAAACAAAGTCCAAAGCTATTTCAGTATTTGATAAAGCTCAGAATATTTGTGGTGAATGCCGGGTCTCTCAACCGCAACACGTGGTACAAAGATTGAATAGAATCAATGAAATCATTCAATGCAATAGTTGCAAATTAATTCTCTACAAGCCGTAGGTTACCATGCGAGCAATTGGTTATTATTCAAATTCCAAAAACGATTCTGATCCAGATAAAGTGTTTTTAGACTTCGAACGATTTTGCAAATTTGGTCATCACGATTATGACGAGTACTCTCCTTATGGGGTTTTTCTGGATCAGAATTTAGATGATCCAAATAATGAATATGATCGTATGAAAAAATTCCTAGAAGACTCCCAATATACTTTTATAGTTTTTATTCCTGATGCCACCCATTTTGGGCAAACACTAGAATCTGCGATACGAAAAATCCTAGACTGTAATCAAACTGGATCAAAAGTTAGATGTATGGACAATGAATGTCCTGACCCAATCCAAAATGCTTTGAAATTCTTCCCCCTATCTGGGAAAAAATCAAATTCTGGTAGCAACAAGATCAAACAATCCATGCAAAAAAAGGCTTCCGAAGCCCAAGCATTAGGCCGCCCACCATACGGGTACAAAATATCAGATCAAAAAAAATTAGAAATTGTTCCAAACGAAGCCAAAGTAGTAGAACTAATCTATCGTCTATACACAAGTGACAAGTTAGGGTTAAGGCTTATAGCAAAGCACTTGAATGACAGAAATATATTTACCAAAAAAGGCCGAAATTGGAATGTGGTAACCATTAGAGATATTTTAAGAAATTCAGCATATATAGGAACCTATTCACGATTCGGAATGAAAATGCCTCTTCAACATCCTCCAATTATTCCTGAAGAACTATTTAGACAAGCACGCGATCAAACGTGGCAACGCAGGCCCATCGGGCGAATTTCCGCATCAAAACCATTTTTGCTTTCAGGATTGGTTTTTTGTGAATCTTGTGGAAACAAAATGATGGGCTCCACAAAAAGACAATCCTGGAAATTGAAAAATGGAAACAGATCCTACAAGACTTATAGATATTATCAGTGTCAATCACGGAACAATCAAAGCGTATGCTCTTACCATACATGGCGTTCTACGAGACTTGAAACCACTGTATTAGATCACCTTAAAATATCTCTCTCATCAAATAGTGTGAACTCGACTCAGAGAGAGGTTCGAAATATCGATACTGTGAAATCAATTTGGATGGACAGGATTGGAGCAGCTGAAAGAAGATTTATACAAAGTGTTAGACGAACTGCCAATGGTGAAATGACTTTAGAAATTATGTCCGAGTATCTAAATCATCTTGATAATGCAAGATCCGGGTTGAATAATTCAATCAATTCATCTGACATTTCTCAAATATTTAGTGATTGGGATACATTGGACGTTGAATCACAACAAATATTCTTAAAAGAGCATATTGAAAAAATTTTTGTAAAAGACGAATCAGTTGAACTAATAATTTAATTTTTTTCCTAAATATAGATGTGCTATAATCCTGATCCGTAGATTCGAGGTCACTGGGCGACCGCCATAAATATATATTTGTGGAGGAAAGTCCGAGCTCCTCCGGATAGGATGCCCGTTAACGACGGGGCGGGGTAACCCGACGGAAAGTGCCACAGAAAATATACCGCCGAAAGGTAAGGGTGAAATGGAGAGGTAAGAGCTCCCCGCTCAAATGGAGACATTTGAGGCATGGTAAACCCCATCTGGTGCAAGGCCTAATTGGAGTAAATAGGAATCCGGTTCCAGTTAAATGGAATTCATTATATGAATCTATACTCCGGGTTGGCCGCTTGACCCAAAGGGTAACTTTTGGGCTAGATAGATGGTCGCCACCTTGAGAAATCGAGGAACAGAACTCGGCTTACAGGTGGCCTCACTACGGAACATACACAAAATCGTTCAAGGAGTTCTTATGTCAGCCCCTTTGAAAGTCGCAATTGTTGGAATAGGTCAGCGAGGTCTACAACATCTAGAAAATCTCGTCGAACTCCAAGATCAAGAAGTGGTTAAAATTAAAGCACTTATCGATCCTTTCGGAGACAACTTATTAGAATCGAATATCCAGAACAAAATACCAAAGTATTCACAGAGAGATTATCATTTATATACTGACTTTCAGGAATTTCTAAAGATTGATGACGTCGATGCAGTATGGTTCTCCATACCTCCCAATCAACATCAAAACGAAATTATCCAAACTGCAAAAAGAGGGATTTCTATTTTCGCCGAAAAACCACAATCATTGTTCCTTGATCAAGTAAAAGATATGGCAGAAGCTATACAGAAAAACAATGTGAACTCTATTGTTGGGTTTCAAATGAGATACGATCCATGGTATCAAGAAATCAAGTCATATCTATCTGATAAATGGGTCGCATCTATTACAATGTTTAACGGCGGTGGAATTGAAGCTCATGGAACAAAGTATACTCATACTGAAAAACTGGGGGGGCCTGAAAATAGGATTTGGACAGCGAATAGATTATGGTCAGGAACATCTATGGTTGAGGCAGGAATTCACCAAACTGACTTAATGAGATTTTGGACAAATGATGACATAAAGTGGGTCCAATCAGCGTACAGCGAGAGACCACAAAACCTGCATCAGGATGAAGGAAACAACCCAATTGCATATCACGTAACTTATGGCTTCAATAATGGTGGTATTGCAAATTTAATATTTATTCGTCCTGCGAATGTCATGTATCACGAACGTTTTGATTATATTTTAACAACACATTCATTATTGAAATTTGAAGAGGACTTAGTCGCCTACGGTAAATATGATCCATACATAAAATCCAACACCCGAACTGTATTGGCAACGGGGCCGCATCTAGAGCCAATGGGAAAACAAAATACTTTTAAGATATCGAAAGCATTCGCTGAATCTATTGCTACTAACAATCCAAATTTACGTTTAACTTCATTTCAAAACAGTATAAACTCTTTATCTGCAGTATTAGCTGCAAATGCTTCGAACAAGCTTCATGGAGAACGAATAAACTTAGAAGATTTCTATAACCATCCAAAATATTCAGAATTCCGAAAAATGCCTTCAAAGTAATACGATCAAAAACTTAATTGTCGGAAAACCTGATGCGCACACACAATTCGTATTACTCAAGAATACACATAATTGCACTCATAAGAATGAGCAAAAGTAGTGTAGTAATCTCTACGGCATGATAAAATTACCTGTAGTGTAGGAGCGTAGCTTAGCTGGAAGAGCAGTGGTCTCCAAAACCACAGGTCGCGGGTTCGAATCCTGCCGCTCCTGCCACTCAAAAAGGTTTGATTAGTTATTCTGATACTCTAACAAGAAGTTTCCCGAAATTTTCTCCATGAAACATCCCTATGAATGCTTTGGGCGCATTCTCAAGTGAATCAACTACATCTTCTCTATATTTTATCTTACCTTCATCAATCCAGTTGGCTATTCTTTTCCTAGCTTCTTCGTGTCTATTTGCAAATTGAAATACTAAGAATCCCTGCATAACAGCCTGTTTCCTAATTAGAATCCACATATTCCTCTTCGCCAATTCAGGCTCTTGAAGATTATATTGAGAAATTTGTCCACAAACAGAGATCCGGGCTCCCACATTTATCTGTTCTAAAACAAAATCGGTGATTGTACCGCCCACATTATCAAAATATACATCGATGCCATCTGGGCAAGCTATTTGTAATTCTTCATACATATTAGATGTTTTGTAATTTATACCGTAATCAAATCCTAGATCATCAATGATGTAAGATTTTTTGTTTTCGCTACCTACTATTCCGACAACTCGACAACCCATAATTTTTGCTATCTGTCCAACAATTTGACCTACAGCTCCCGAAGCTGCAGATACAACCACGGTCTCACCTGGAGAAGGCTTCCCAACATCCAACAACCCAAAATATGCTGTCATTGATGGCATTCCTAAAACCCCTAATGCTGTATTTACAGGAGCAATTGAAGGATCAAGCACTCTAAGAAATCTTGGATCTGAAACAACATATGATTGCCATCCCAAATTACCTTCAACATAATCTCCTGGGTTTAATGCAGGTGTTCTAGAATTAACTATTACTCCTACAGCTCCGCCTACGATTACATCTCCGATAGCCACTGGGGTCGCATAAGATTCTTCATCACGCATTCTGCCCCTCATATAAGGGTCTAAAGAGAGCCATAAAACTTTTATCAACACTTCGCCTTCTAAGGGCTTAGGAATCTCAGACTCAATTACCTGAAAATCCGATTCTTTTGGATAACCATTGGGTCTAGATCCAAGCAAAATCTGTACATTTTTTTCCATTTCCATTTGTTAATCCTTGTCTTTTTTACTTCGGAACAATTCCCAAGTTGCATCATTAAAAGGATAATATTTACCTGGTGAACAATTCTCAATTTCAAGTTGCCTTTTGACTACTTCTTCAACCTCTTCTCGTTCTCGAGCAATCTGAATTACTTCATGAACCATGGATTGTGGGACTACTACTACTCCATCATCGTCTCCAACAACAACATCACCAGGCCTTACGAGGACACCTCCACACTGAATCGCATCATTGACCTGCCAAGGCCAGAATTCTCCAGGCCCTTGTTTTGCCGTAGTACTAGCAGAATAAACAGGAAATCCGTATTCTTTTAATGAAATACTGTCCCTAACTCCCCCATCAGTTACCAATCCACCTGCTTTTAATTGGTGCATCCTCAAAAACTTTATATCTCCGCCTATTGAACTGTATTGCCACCTTAGCGCATCGACAACCAAAATCTCATACGGACCACATAGCTCAATTGCGACATATTCTGCCGAATCTACGCCTTTGGGTTTATCTTCGACTATATCAGGCCTATGGGGCACAAATCGAAGAGTTACAGCCCTACCTGCCATCCTTTGACCTAACTGCAATGGTAAAGCACCTTCAATAAATCCTTGCGGCCAGTCTTTGACCCACAAAGCATCAATTAATGTTTGAGTTGGAATCTCTTTCAAAATATCTATAGTTTCGTTAGTAATAAAATTATTCTTTTTCATCTTCACACCTTCATTAAGTTAGATAGAATTATATTGGGGATACTAAATCTAATCAATCTAAAACTTGCAACTAAGATCACAAAACATTTTGTAGACAATCGACATTTACCTTAGATATAATCCCAAAGCTAAGTAATCGAAAGTTAGATTATTTTGGAGTATACTATCTGCCGAGGTGGTGGAATTGGTAGACACGCAGCGTTGAGGGCGCTGTGGCTGCAAAGCTGTAGGAGTTCGAGTCTCCTCCTCGGCACCAAATATGAGGCGACGTAGCCAAGTGGTTTAAGGCAGAGGTCTGCAAAACCTTTATTCGGCGGTTCGAATCCGCCCGTCGCCTCCATTAATTTTCTACAGAAATCTCCAATAAGGTTTCACCTGTTTTTATCTGATCTGATTCTTTAACATTTATTTTTGTGACTATTCCGTCATAAGAAGAGCGTAAAATCTGCTGGATTTTCATCGTCTCTATCACACACAATTCAGTTCCCGAATGGACTTCATCCCCTTCCGAAACTAATATTGATACAACAACACCAGGCATCGGTGACACAAAATTTTGTTTCCCACTGTTGCGCTTAGATGACTTACCATCAACATCATTCTTAGATTGAATGCTTGCTAGCGAAACATGAAATTCTTCTCCGTCAACATTAGCTATTACAGGATCAGAATCTAAAGAATCTATTTTTACACTAAACCATTTATCGTTAATTTTTACTCTTAATGAATATGACATACCTTAATCTTAACTAATTATAGAAACGAATATCCCAGCGACTACTGCCGAACCTATCACTCCAGCAACATTTGGTGCCATAGCATGAGGTAATAAATAGTTATTAGAGTCTTCTTCTTGCCCTACTTGATGTGAAATCCTTGCCGCCATAGGTACTGCTGAAACACCTGCAGATCCTATCAAAGGATTAATCTTGTTTGATTTCTCTCTAATAAAAATATTCATTAATTTTGCAAATAACACTCCAAAGACTGTACCTAAGACCAATGCCATCAAACCTAATGCCAATATTAGTGTTGTTTCTAGCTGAAATATCTTATCTGCTGCTAGTTGTGCACCTATTGTGATCATTAAAAGTGTTGTCACTAAATTTAACAATTCATTGGACACAGTAGACGTAAGCCGGGGGACCACTCCACTTTCCTTGAAAATATTTCCTATCATAAACATAGCAATCAACGGTGCAGACTGAGGAACAATTAAAATAATTATTAGCATAGCAGCCATAGGGAAAATGATCTTCTTTGTCTTTGAAATTTCAGGAGCAGGCTTCATACGAATCAACCGTTCATTTCTTGTAGTAAGTAACTTCATGATTGGAGGTTGAATAATCGCCACCAACGCCATATATGAATATGCAACTACAGCCGTAATCCCTAGAAGTTCCGGTGCAATTCTTCCTGACAGGAAAATCGTTGTGGGGCCATCTGCTCCACCAATAATTGAAATTACTGCCGATTGTGCAATAGAAAAGCCTTCAAACCCGGGAATTAAACTGCTCATGATTGCTGCCCAAAATGCAATGAAAATCCCGATTTGTGCTGCCGCACCTAATAATAGTGTCTTAGGATTCGAAATGAGCGGACCAAAGTCTGTCATAGCTCCAAGCCCCAAAAATATCAAAGGTGGTAGAATGTTCCAATGTGCAAGCCCATAATGAAAAATCACTCCTATTATTCCGGAATCTTGGGCTAAATCAGAGCTTGGGCTGAACAAAGTAATTCCAGTTAATGGTAGATTTCCTACAATTATTCCTAATCCAATCGGAAGTAATTCATATGGTTCAACATTTTTTCTAATTGCCAAGAAAACAAATAAAACACCAACACTTATCATTACACTTTCTTGCCAACTGATATGAGTAAGTCCCATATTTTCGAGTATATTAATTAATTCTGGCATCTACCATTTCACTTTGGATTTTTATCTTTAAATTTCATTACAGTTACTGCAATAGCCGCAGCTTTAGCTGCTTCATGGCTTTTCTCGCGGTTAGATCTGAAAAAACTTTTAGATCCTAAAAAATTTGCAAGCTTAATGGAAACCAACAAAGAAGTAATCACGAAAAAAGCAATTGAGATCGCTGTGAGCGATATACTTGCTGCCTCTATGATTACTTGAGAATCCATTTACACACAATTAATTTTGATTAAATATAAGTTCTATGCATAATATAAACTAATTTAAAAGTATATTCATAGTGTTGGCTATATTTTAACTTTACGCTGTTTCATCATTTTGAGACAATAAAATAATTTACTCTCTCATAGGAATCTAATATGTCCAGAATTCTTGATTTAAATGCAGACATGGGGGAAAGTTTTGGCAGTTACAAAATGGGAAATGACGAAAAGTTACTCCCGTTGATTTCATCAGCTAATATCGCCTGTGGTTTTCATGCAGGTGATCCCAATTGGATGAAACACACTGTCGAAACAGCATCAAAAAACATGGTGGAGATTGGAGCTCACGCGTCATATTTTGATTTACGAGGGTTTGGAAGAAGGAGTATTCCATCTTCCATACAGGAAATAAAAAATGACATTACTTATCAACTTGGAGCGTTACAAGCTTTCTCATCATCCAAACCCCTCCAACACTTAAAGCCACATGGTGCTTTGTATAATGATGCTGTTGAAAACACACAAATCGCCGTGGCTATATGTGAAGTAATCATGGAGTTTAATCCCGAAATGTTTTTGTTGGCTCTCTCGGGCTCTAAATGGGTTGAAATAGCAGCTAATATGGGTATTAAAGTAGCTAGAGAATCTTTTGCCGACAGAACATTGCTAGAAGACGGATCTCTTGCTCCACGATCTGATCCCGGAGCAGTTTTACATGAAGTGGATGATGTAATACAAAATGGCCTTAGAATTGCAACTGAAGGAAGAGCACTTTTAAAAAATGGTGGGACTATTGAAATTGAATCCGACAGCATTTGTATTCATGGAGACACCCCAAATGCTGTTAAGATGGCTGAATCACTTAGAAATGAATTGATTTCTAGAGAATTTCTAATTCAACCACTTTCTAAAACAATCAACACTTAAGAGAAAATTAATGTATGACTCTCCAATATTTTTAAATGCCGGGGACAAAGCCATCGTAGTAGAATTTGGTGATACCATCGACCCCGACACAAATAAAATTGTTCACAACCTCAACAATAAAATCTCACCTATTCGCGTCGAAGGCATTATTGATACTGTACCCTCTTATAAATCAATTTTAATTATGTTTGAGCCGCTACAAATTTCGTCAAGCGAAATCCAATCAAAAATAATAAAAGAACTAGGAATAATTAATAACGAAGAAAATGTTGCAAAATTTATTGTCCATATACCTACATTATATGGCGGTGATTTTGGGCCGGATTTAGCTTTTGTGGCTGAACACACTAATTTGGATCAATCAGAGGTAATAAATTTGCACGCTTCGGCAAAATATCTGGTCTACATGATGGGGTTTAGCCCTGGTTTTCCTTATTTAGGAGGCCTTCCTCCTAAGTTAGAAACCCCTCGAATGGATACTCCAAGGACCAATATTAGTGGAGGGTCAGTTGGGATTGCAGACAAACAAACTGGAATCTACCCAGTTGATAGTCCTGGAGGATGGAGAATTATAGGAAGAACTCCAATAAAATTATTCGATCAAAATAACACACCCCCTACCCTTTTGATCCCTGGGAATTACTTAAAATTTGATCCAATACCCGATTTGGATTCATATATGGAAATCGAAGCAAAATACCTCCAAGGATTATTTGAACCTTTTGTGGAAGAAGTTAATGAGTAATAATCTTATAGAAATTATAGAACCTGGAGTATTATCAACTATCCAGGATTTGGGAAGGTTTGGCTATCAGAAATATGGTGTGCCTGTTTCTGGTGCTATGGATCAATTCGCATACAGAGTCGGGAACATCATAGCAAACAATAATCAAAGTTCTCCATCGATTGAGACTACCGTTTTTGGGTTAAAGTTCAAATTTTTAAAAGATTCAGTTTTCGCTTTAACTGGTGGAAATTTAAATCCATGTATTAATCAAAAACCTATAATGATGTGGCAATCAATTATTGCAAAAGAAAACGATATCCTTGAATTCCAAACACCGATGGATGGTTGCCGATCCTACATATCATTTGAGGGAGGGATTTCACTTCCAGATATTTTAGGAAGCAAATCTACTTACGTTAATTCGAATCTAGGTGGCTTTCACGGCCGTTCACTACTCAGTGGTGACATTCTAACAAACGAACAAACTTTTGAACCTAACAAATACGTACACAGAAGATTCCCTCCAAAATTACTGGCACCAAATTATGGACATGATCATGAAATAAGAGTGATTTTAGGCCCACAACAACGATCATTCACAGCAAAAGGCATCGAAACTTTTCAAGAATCAGAATATATTGTATCTGATCAATCCAACAGAATAGGATATAGATTAGAAGGTCCTAAAATCGAACACTTCGGGAGCTCCGATATTCTATCAGACGGTACCATGATAGGTTCAATACAGGTTCCGGGAAATGGAAATCCTATAATATTAATGTCCGATCGAGGAGTTACTGGAGGATATCCTAAAATTGCTACTGTCATTTCTTCTGATATCAGTAAAATCGCACAAGCCCTACCCGGAGATAAAATTAAATTCCTTGTCATATCTAATCGTGAAGCAGAATCAATCCTCACTTCAACTGAGAACCTAATAGCGAACATTGCGGAAACATCTTCAGACTCAATTGATGAAAGGCTAAACATACTAGTCAACGACATATCTTATGAAGTAATTGACGAACAAAATGAAATCATAACCACCTCAGAAGAATTCTCGGAAATTGACGCACAAATTATATCTGCTAGAGTCAAAAATGCTAATGAAATTCATAATTTCAATATTGAGGTACGGAGGCAATCAGAATGAACGAACGCATTTGCATATTTGGCGTAGGAGCTGTGGGAAGCTATATAGGTGGACACCTTACAAAAGCTGGCCACGATGTCACTCTAATTGACATGTGGGGTTCACATATTGATTCAATGAGCGATCATGGATTAACCATCAATGATTTAAACTTTTCAAATTGTGTATCAGTTAATGCTATACATTTAACTGATACTATTAATATCCTCGGAAAATTTGACATTATATTTGTATGTGTTAAATCTTTTGATACAGAATGGGCTTCTCATTATGTTAAAAACATTGTCAAACCAAATGGAATAGTAATCTCTGCTCAAAATTGTATGAACGACACCAAAATTTCTTCAATCGTCGGAGCTAATCAAGCAATTGGGATGGTCATGTCAACAATATCGGTCGCACTTTGGGAACCTGCAGTAGTAACGCGAGGTGGGGCAACAGGAAAAGAACGAGGATATGTTATTTTTCGAATTGGGGAACTTCATGGAAGAATCACTGAAAGAGTTAATAGACTAGTTCAAATTATGGGTGATGTAGACACTGCAACTCCTACATCAAATATTTGGGGAGAACGCTGGTCAAAACTTGCAGCAAATGCAAGTTCAAACCCTGTACAAGGAATGACAGGATTGGCATCTGCATTAGGATCTAGTCCCGATGCCAGGAGGATACAAATTGAGATAGCTAAAGAGGTTATACAAGTTGGAATGGCCTTAGGCTTCAATATAGAAGAATTTAAGGGGTTTCCAGCAGAAAAATGGGCTAATGCTGATGATGGATCTATTTTTGAAGAATTAGATGAATTATTTGTTACAGAATTAAAACCAGAAGGCACAGATCACTTCTCATCAATGGCTCAAGACACATCAAAAAATAGGCATTCCGAAATACAATATATGAATGGGTTCATATCAAATGAGGGTCGGAAAATAGGAATCCCAACTCCTGCTAACGACGCAGTAACAGTAATAATTTCAGAAATTGATCTTCAAAAATCTAGGCCTACTCCTGAAAACATTAAACGCGCACTTGAGATGATGTAGAAAAATAATTAATGATGAACGAAATACTTTTACAAATTATAGATTTCTTGTCCTCTATATCAAATTGGTTGCTTACCTTTTCAGATAATAGTTGGGCATTTATTGTTTTACCAATTGCTGTAATGGTTGAATCTATATTCAGTCCTATCCCGCCAGATCCTTTGATAATTGTAATGTCAATTTCTAACCCTGAGCTTTCATTTTTATTTTCACTGATAGCTACATTATTTTCCGTAATTGGCGCCATAATTGGATATTGGGTCGGAAACAAATTTGGTAGAGGTTGGACAAAGAAATTTGTTTCAGAAGAAAAATTTATGAAAGCGGAAAAACTTTTTACAAAATACGGTGTCTGGGCAATCGCGATAGCCGCAATTTCACCTCTGCCTTACAAGGTTTTTACAATTACTGCAGGAATCATGAATTACAACCTAAAGAATTTTATCATTGTCTCACTAATAGCCCGCGGTGTAAGATTTTTCTTTTTGGGGGGGCTACTATTTATTTTTGGTGAAAAAATTGCCACTTTTATGGACAACCAATCCGAACTTCTCTTGATTGCTGGAGTCATACTCTTAATTTTATGCCTTCTTATCCCATGGATATATTTTATAAATCCATTTTCTCGACAGCGAAACATTTAAGAAATATATTCTTTTTTTACCGACATTTCTTAATCTATCCAATACATTCCTATGGACGATATATGTTAATATGACGCTGTATTCTCGACTTTATCAAAGGAGATCAACTTGAATAATTCTGTATTAATACCAAAAAGCACTTACAAAGTAGTTGGCACCAATCCCGCAAGGCATGATGCAATTGATAAGGTCACAGGAAAAGCTCAATATGGAGCAGATATTTCTTTACCGGGTATGTTATTTGGAAAAATTCTCCGTAGCCCACATGCTCACGCTAGAATTCGTTCAATCGACATTTCTGGAGCAGAAAATTCACCTGAAGTCAAAGCTGTAATCACTGCATCAGACTTTCCTAAACAACCTCCTCCTTCTCAAATTCCAGAATTGGGAAAGCCTATTTCTCAAAACATACTCGCCTATGACAAAGTTTTTTATAAAGGACATGCTGTAGCAGCCATATCTGCAACAAGCTTACAAGCAGCTGAAGAAGCTATAAATTTAATCAAAATTGATTATGAAATACTAGATCCAGTGACAACTGTAGAAGATGCAATTAAAGAAAATGCCCCAAAATTGCATACTCACTGGAAAGACAAGGTAGATGATCCTTTAGTTTCAGGCAACATTGCATCACATTTGCAATTTAAATTCGGGGACCCAACATCTGGATTCAAAGATGCCGATATCGTGATAGAGCGTGAATTTAGAACAAAATCTGTACACCAAGGATATATAGAACCTCATACTGCGACCGCCTCGTGGACACCAGAAGGTAGACTTTCTATCTGGTGTAGCAGCCAAGGGCAATTTGGAGTACGTGATAACACAGCATCAATACTTGGAATACCTAATTCATCAATCCAAGTAATACCAATGGAAATTGGAGGTGGATTCGGAGGCAAAAACCCAATCTATCTTGAACCAATCGCCTCAATGTTATCTAAAAAAAGCGGTTATCCAGTAAAAATGACTATGACTAGGTCCGAAATAATTGAAGCCACAGGGCCAACCTCAGGAAGTTATTGCAAAGTGAAGATTGGATCTACTAAGGATGGCAAGTTAACAGCTGCAAAAGCCTCTTTATATTTTGAAGCGGGGGCATTCCCTGGAGCCCCAATCTCAGGAGCTTCTGCCGCGATTTTTTCTCCTTACAAAATCGCTAATCTGCAAATCGATGGATTTGACGTAGTAAATAACAAACCAAAAACTGCAGCCTATCGAGCTCCTGGAGCACCTATAGCTATGTTTTCAGTCGAAAGTTTAATGGAAGAAATTGCCGCTAAACTACAAATCAACTCAATGCAATTCAGATTGTCAAATGTTGCAGTCGAAGGGGATAGAAGGGCTGATGGTCTAATTAATGGTGTCATTGGTGCAAAAGAAGTAATGGAAGCCGTTATAGACCATCCTCATTATAAGTCACCCCTTACAGAACCACACCAAGGTAGAGGTGTGAGTATGGGTTTTTGCCGAAACAATTCTGGAATGGCAAGTGCTATCGCAAATGTTATTTCAGATGGCAGAGTCAGCTTGGTTGAAGGTTCTGTAGATATCGGAGGAAGCAGAACTGCTGCTGCCCAAATGTTTGCAGAAGTTCTCGGAATTTCGGTCGAAAATGTGATACCAAAAGTAGGAGATACTGACAGTATTGGATTCACTAGCAACACTGGTGGAAGTAGTGTTGCATATAAAACAGGATGGGCTGTTTTCGAAGCAGCAAAAGATGTAAAACGCCAATTAATAGAACGTGCGGCAAAATTATGGGATTCTAATATCAAGGATATCGAATATAAAGATGGAATAATTGAACACAAATCAGATTCAGAATTAAAATTGACTTTCTCTGAAATTTCGAAATTGCTACCTGAAACTGGTGGTCCAGTAGTTGGTAGGGCTAATTTAAACCCCGCAGGTTCTGGCGGATCTTATGCAGCCAATATAATAGATGTGGAAGTAGACCCTGAAACAGGAAAAGTAGACATACTTAAAGTCACAGCATTCCAAGATGTTGGAACGGCAATATACCCAGTTCATGTAGAAGGTCAAATTCAAGGCGGAACCGCACAAGGAATAGGATGGGCACTTAACGAAGAATATTTCATGGGACCAGATGGTAGTGTAGTCAATACAAGTCTTCTTGACTATAGAATGCCAACTTCTCTTGACTTACCAATGATAAATACAGAAATAATCGAAGTACCAAATCCAAATCATCCCTATGGAGTCAGAGGAGTAGGTGAAGCAAACATCGTTCCCCCATTAGCGGCATTAAGTAATGCGATTTTTGATGCGACAGGTGTACATATCAGAAATTTACCAATGACCCCACAGAATGTGAAAAAATCATTAATTTCTGAATAAATTTCTTTACAATATATTTCATGGTGATTGATTGGATTATCTGCCACTAAAGGGCTTGAAAGTCATAGAATTACCTTCTGGACAAGCAGGAGCTTATTGTGGAAGGTTGTTTCATCAATATGGAGCTCAAGTAACTAGAATAAGTTGTCCAGCAGAAGAATCAGATGATTTAGATCAGAATGCAGAATATTTACACATTGGGAAAAGCATTCTAGAATTCAATTTTGATTCAGATTATGACACTAAGAATCTCAATTCTCTCCTGTCAAAATGTCACATCCTCATTCATTCATCAAATTGGACTTCAAGCAAAAACCTTGATCCTAAAGAAATAAATAATCCAAAATTAATTTCCATTTCAATCAGTAATATGGGATCGGATGGACCACTTAATAACTTAGAAACAACAGATTTAATTTTACAAGCTACTTCTGGAATTATGTCTCTATCAAGTTCTGAAAATGGGATACCACTTAAAATCCCTGGAAATACATCGTATTTTCACGCCGGATCTTATGCTTATTCAGCAGCCTTATTCGCATTGATTGGCATGAAGGAATCTGGAACAGGTTCAACAGTTGAAATTTCCGTTCTAGAGTCAATTCTACCGATCATTGCACCTTCACTTCTTCATTCAACATATTCTGATTTACCTGATAATCAACTAGTCCGAACCAATAACCACCTAGTCCAATGTGAAGATGGAAAAGTTTTCATAAACAGCCGAGACCAAGCAAGTCTGGAAGTAATAGAAGCTGTTTTCAACATCAAACTCCAAAAGGTTCCTGAGGATGATCCGGAGACTATTATTCTTCAGAATAGTATTTTAGAAGAATGTTTTCGAAACTTGACCATGAATGAAATATTCCAAAAGTTGTCCCCCCTAGGAATATTAGTTGGAATGAAATTACCACTATCAAACTTAGTTAAAAACGAACATCTAAAATCACGTCAATTTTTCGACAATATTGAGTACTTTTCAAATGATCAAATCCCAATTCCTGGGTTGCCTTTCAAAATTATTAAATCAAGTGGAAAATTTAAAAACCATCTCCGAATTGATCAAAAATCTTCTAATCACATGAATTTAAATTCATGTGATCTTTCACATAATAAAAAACATGAATATAGAGAGAAAACTAACGCATCAAATGAAGACTCAAACCCACTTCCATTGAAAAATATTAGGGTAGTAGCATTAACTCATACTTGGTCTGGCGCATTAACCTCTCAACTACTTGGTTCTTTAGGTGCCGAGGTGATCCAAATAGAATCTCCAACTCGACCAGATTTGTGGAGAGGCCCAATTGAAGACATAAATACCAATGACTATCCGTACGATTTTGATGATCAAACACCATATAATCACTATTACAATTTTAACGCCGTTAACCAAAACAAACTTGGAATGACTCTAGACTTAGCGTCAATAGAAGGACGAGAAAAATTTTTAGACTTAGTAAGAATTTCTGATATTGTTGTTGAAAATTTCTCATTAAGAGTCCTAAAAAACTTAAACCTAGAATTCCAAACTCTTCTAAATGTAAACCCTTCTCTCATAATGCTTAGAATGCCTGGTTATGGAACATTTGGTGAGTATTCTTTATTCCCCGCAAATGGATCGTGTATTGAATTAATGACCGGAATTCCATCTATATTGAACTATTCACCTCCGTTATCCTCCATAATGCATACTGACGTAATTGCTGGAAACCTTGGGCTAGCAGCTGTATTAACCGGATTGTTTGCAAAGTTGCATTCTGGAAAAGGGCAGTTAATCGATTTGTCGCAACAAGAAACAGCATTGTCATTTTTTGGAGATATGCTAGGTGTTCGAGATCCTCAAAATCAATTCATAGAAAATGCCAGCCTTGAAATGTCACCTCACGGAGCATTCAAGTGTGCTGGAAACAATTCGTGGATAGCCATAGCAATTAGGAACGAGAAAGAGTGGCAAGCATTTTGTCGTGTGACAAAAAACAGAGTCTGGCTGAAAAGAAAAGAATTTTCTAACCTAATCAACCGTCTTGAAAACAAGGTTTTATTACATGAAGTCATCAACAATTGGTCTCAAAAAGTAGAAGTAGATGGAATCGAAACCTTACTGCAGTCAGCATCAATTCCTGCTATAAAAATTGCATCTATTAGTGATCTGAAAGAAAATCTTCACCTAAAATATCGAAGTGTATTCAAGGAAATTTCTCGTAATCAACAAGAGAAAGATTATTTCGTAAATACTCCCTTCATAGTTAACAATCATAGGATTATAAATTCTCAAAAAGCTCCTGAATTTGGACAAGACAACTATTACATACTTTCCTCAATTCTTGGCCTTAGTGAGCATGAAATTGAAATTTTGCATACTAATGAAATCACTGGAAATCACATAAAGTAAAATCGTTTCGTATATACTATCTATCAATCCATAACAAATGAGGAGAAACCATGCACGATTCCGATATTGTAATCATAAACGGTGCTAGAACACCTATAGGTAGATTCGGAGGATCATTGAAAAACTTAACAGTAATTGATTTAGCTGTTACTGCTATGACTGCAGCTATGGAAAATAGCAAAATTAATCCAGATCAAATTGATGAAGTAATTATGGGACACTCTAGACAAGCCGGATGTGGACCAAATGCTCCGAGAATAGCATCTGTGAAAGCAGGTATTCCTGACAATGTACCTGCATATGGAATCCAAATGGCATGCATAGCTGGGATGAAATCAATTATGCTAGCAGCGGACAGTATAAGACTTGGAAGATCAGATATTGTCTTAGCCGGCGGTATGGAACACCACAGCAGCGTACCATATCTTGCAGTTAACCAACGGTGGGGATCAAAAGTAGGTGATGTAAATTTAATTGATGCAATGTTCAGTGATGGATATAAATGTGGAATTGAAGGAAAGTTAATGGGTGATCTAACTGATGACCTTGCCCTTAAATATGAAATAGATAGAACAGATCAAGAGATTTTTTCTTTAGATAGCCAAAAGAAATATCAACAAGCAAAACAAAGTGGATTCTACAAAAATGTAATAGCTCCAATAGAAATTAAAAACCCGCGAGGAAATACTTTAATTATTGATGAAGATGAATGCCCCAGAGAGGATACCTCTCTGGAGGGATTAGCAAAACTCAGGCCCTCATTTAACAAAACAGGAACTATCACAGCTGGTACTTCTCCACCAATATCAGATGCTGCATGCTGTGTAATTGTCACTTCCTACAAAAAAGCCAAAGAATTAAATTTAACACCTCTAGGTACAATCAAGTCATACGAAATGTCAGCGGTGGAGGCTAAATCCTTTGGTCTCGGACCAATTGAAGCATTCAAAAACGCTGTTACTTCTGCAGATCTAGAGATAGAGGATATTAAACTAATTGAAATTAATGAAGCATTTGCAGCACAGGTGATAGCTCTAAGTAAAGAATTAGACATTGATACTGACATACTCAATGTCAATGGTGGATCAGTTGCTATGGGACATCCTACAGGAATGTCAGGTGCGAGACTGCCACTGGAATTACTACATGCTTTAAATGACCATGATAAACAATTTGGTATAGCAGGAATTTGCGGAAATGGTGGTCATGGCGCTGCAATGGTTCTAGAAAGATTTTCATCCAATTAATGATTCTTATGAAATTCAATTATGCAGTTCAAGTGAGGAAATATGAAAGTCAATAAAATTGAAACATTAGTTGTAAAAAATGAGCCTATACATCGTTTTGAAAATGATCCTCCAAAATATGTTGGTGGAAGATACTTATTATTTGTTTTGGTTGAAACAAGTGATGGAATTATTGGATTGGGTGAACGACCCACTGGGGGTGTCATACCAAACTCTGAAGATTTGAAATCACATGTCGAAATAATTCATGAAATCTCTAGAAAATATCTCATTGGCCAAAACCCTTTCAATATAGAAAGTTTTTGGCTCAAGGCATTTGCCGAAAGACACGATTTAAGACATCCTAGCCTCTATTCCACTCCTGCGATCAGTGCACTCGAAATCGCATGTTGGGACATAATAGGAAAATCTACTAGTCAACCGATTTATAATTTATTAGGTGGTCAATATCATGAAACACTCAGATCATATGCCTATATGCCATCACCTAGTTCAGGTTTTTCTGAAAACCCTGAACTAGCTGGAGAAATAGCACTTCAATTAGTAGAAAGTGGTAATTCTGCATGTAAAATTGATCCTTTCCCACCCGGCTTCCCATCACCTCGCAATGTTTCATTATCTGAAATCAATGCAGCTAGAAGAATTTTCGAAAGTATTCGAAATGCTGTTGGAGATAAACTTGAGGTCGGAATTGGAACGCACGGTCAAATGACAACTTATAGTGCAATTAGAGTTGCCAAAGCCTTAGAAGAATATAGTCCTTTATGGTTTGAAGAACCCGTACATCCAGAAAATGTCAGTGAAATGGCTAGAATCGCTTCGCACACCAGTATTCCAATCGCAACAGGTGAAAGACTTGCGACAAAGTTCGAGTTTTCAGAAGTTCTAAAACAACAAGCTGCTCAAATAATCCAATTAGATGTGGGTCAATGCGGAGGAATATTAGAATCTAAAAAAATTGCAGGTATTGCCGAAACACATTATGCCTTAATTGCACCACACATGTATTGTGGACCTATTGCAGCATCTGCAGCGATACAATTAGACACTTGTACGCCAAATTTTTTGATCCAAGAAGCAAATCAATCACCATTACATGAAAGAATATTTACCGAACCTTTAGGTTTGAAAAATGGTCACATTGTACCTTCATCTAAACCAGGATTAGGAATTGAACTCAACATGGAAGAACTTAAAACCCGTGTAGTTGATCATCAAATTTCAAATTAATTTCTAGATCTAACATACTGCAAAGGCCAAATACTATCTTGTTGGTCTAAAATAACTTGTGCTTGCATAGGCCAATATGGATTTCGTAATAGTTCTCTTCCTAAAAATATTACATCTGATTCACCATTCTTTAGAATTTGTTCCGACTGAACTGGTTCAGTAATCAAACCAACTGATCCAGTCAATATAGATGATGAATGTCGAATGACATTAGCAAATGGAACTTGGTAACCGGGATATGAATCAATTATTTGGTCATTAGAATTGCCTCCAGAAGAACAATCAATCATATCTACTCCAAGTGTCTTTAACATCTTTGAGAATTCGATTGAATCTTCAATGTCCCAACCTCCATCAACATACTCACTAGAAGAAATCCTTACAATCAATGGCATTGATTCTGGAATTATATTTCTAATAGTTTCGACTATTTCAAGGGCAAATTTACAGCGTCTCTTAAAATCCCCACCATATTCATCATCACGGAAATTTGAAGTAGGTGATAAAAATTGATTTATAAGATATCCATGAGCAAAATGTAATTCCAAAACTTTAAATCCAGCCTCGACGGAATACAATGCTGAATTTCCGAAGGAAGAAATAATATGATCTATATCTTCTAAAGACATCTCATTAGGAACTAATGAGTCCGCATCAAATGCTATTGGACTTGGAGCAAAAGTTTCCCATCCATCTTCTTCAGGAAGTAACATTTCTCGATTTTTCCATGGTCTATCATGTGAAGCTTTTCGACCAGCATGAGCTAACTGAATTGCAGGTGTAGCCCCTTGGGAAGTAATAAAATTCGTTATTCGTTCAAATTTTTCTGCTTGTTTAGTAGACCAAATACCCAAGTCATAAGGGGAAATCCTGCCTTCAGGAGAAACAGAAGATGCCTCAGCCATCACCAGCCCTGCACCACCAACTGCCCTTGTGCCCAAATGTACGAAATGCCAATCTGAAGGAACTCCATCCATATTATCTACTGAGTACTGACACATAGGAGATACAAAAATCCTATTACGAATTGTTTCTCCACGTATCGTAATTGGAGTAAATAAATAGCTCATTATCACTCTCCTACTAAATTATTCTACTGGGATAGCAATCGAAATTCTCTCGGAACCCCCAATAACTCTGGTTGTATGACCTTGTCCCGAAATATCTTCAGCAAGCATAATATCGCCGACACCTAAATTGAATTTTGTTCCATCTCCTAAACCAATCTCTACTTGTCCTTGCAATGTAACTATGAATTGCCGACGTGGTGCTACATGCCAATCCATAAAATTACCTGCTTCATGTTTCCGAAACACTATAGAACTAGCATCCATTGACTTTGGAGGAGAATAATCAACTTCCATATGCGATTTTGCATCATCACCAGAATATAACCTATAAAACATTTTTCCTCCTGTTATTACTCATCGCGTCCAAGTTCCAAATACCCCTCGATCTATTTTTTGTGCATGACTAGGATTTGTTAATTCAACTTGAAATATACTAACTTCTTCGTTAGTCGGTAGAGGGGTTCTATCTTCCTCATAGCCTAACAAACCTGAAAAAATAATTCTTGTCCCATCTGCAGACCATGGAGAATGTGAAATAGAATATTGATCAAAAAACATGTAGGCAATCAACTGCATTTGACTGGGCTTAAAGTCAGGGAGATACGTAATATTTCCTTCAAGATCAGAAACAGCAAATCTAAGTGATCCATATCCTTTCTCTGACAATGTCACATAACAAATTTGGTCGCCTTTCGGTGACCAAAACATACATAACAATGGATCAGATGTAAGAATTTCTTTAGAAAAGCTTTTGGTATCAATTACATATGTATTGTTATAGTAACCTCTCTCATTATCCAGATTTTCTGACAGTGCAAGATGTTTCCCTGATGAACTCCACATAAATGTTGCAGAGCCTTCAACATCTAGAATATATGAAAAATCTCCTTCAATATTTACCAAGCCAATATTCTGTTTATTATTTTCAGAATCAATTCCAATTAGACAAGAATTTTCTTTTGGAGACCACATTGGACACATACACAATGAGGAATTCCATCCGAGTTTGTTTATGCCACCAGAAATAACATTAACTAAATAATATGAATCAGATACATGTGCAAACAAAAAATTAGAATCACATGACCATGAAAAATATATTGGAGCGCCGTCAATTTTCTGTATTAAATTGGAAGTGTCGCGTTCTATAATGAATAATGTCATTCCTCCTTCGATAGTCTGAGTGATGAGCGCAATTTTTGATGAATCCGGGGACCACAAAGCATAATGTGGAATATCAGTTGAAATCATACCCGTCCCCACTTGATTAGTATAAATCAAATGAGGAATAGGACCATCTTGTAAATTCAACTCATATAAAGCGCTAACATCTTTTTGATTGTGTCCTGGAACGACTCGAGTTCCAGAAAAAAGTATTCGTTCATTATTTTGTGAAAACGTCGGCCATGAAAGTTGCATATCAGGCTGATGAATACTTTTAAGCAAATTTAATTCTAAGTCTACGACTTTGACATTACCCGCGTTTGTTACATAAGCGATAACATTTGTCATATATTCAGAACCTCAAATTTAATATACCAAATTTTTGGAAACTTTCATAAGATAATAAGTAACTTTTTCTAAGGCCATAAACAAGATATACTTCATAAAATTGTACATGGAGGATGTGATGCAACCAGGTATACCAGAAGAAAATGAAGTGTTGGACTATTTCAAAACCTTGAGCAATTGGAACAGATGGGGATCTGATGACCAATTAGGCACTTTGAATTATTTGTCAGAAACAAAAACCCTCAATGCAATCAGAGAAGTAAAACATGGAAAGACAATCTCTTGTGCAAGAACAATTTCGTGGGAGCCTTCTCCTGATTCACAAATTCCACCTGTTCATTTTATGGTAGAAAGTGGTGAAGGTTGGGAAAATGAAAATAAGATTTCCAACAGGAAATCCCAGGCATCCTCTGACTATTTTGGTCTAATATTTCATGGCCACACAATTACACATATGGATAGCCTTGCACATTTTTTCTGGAATGGAAGGGCTTATAACAATCAACCTTCACATCTAGTTTCAACAAGTATGGGTGCGACAATAGAATCAATAGAATTAGCAAAAGAAGGAATCATCACAAGAGGAATCCTAGTAGACATACCACTACTAAAAGACATCGAATGGCTAAATAGAGGGGCCGGGGTAATGCCTGAAGATATTATTGAAGCAGAAAAGAAATTTGGTTTCAAAATACAATCTGGAGATGTACTGCTCGTGCGAACAGGACAATTACACAGAAGAAATACTGAAGGTGCCGTTGACCCAAGAGTTGACGGTTCTACTGCATGCCAAGCTGCATGTTTGCCATTATTCCACGAGAGAGAAATATCTATATTGGGTTCAGATACAGGTAATGATGTAATGCCACAACAATACAAGGCTCTCACAAACCCAATTCATCAAATAGGAATAGTCGGAATGGGACTATGGATTTTAGACAATGCAAACTTAGAAGAACTAGCAAAAGAATGCAAAAAAAGAAAGCAGTGGAGCTTTCTAATAAACATATTGCCACTAAGGTTGCAAAACACCACAGGATCCCCAGTAAATCCAATAGCAGTGTTTTAACTTGACATGAATTTGTTAGTGTTCTAAAATGTTCTACAAGTTTATGCCGGAGATTAAAAATGCTAAAAAATGGAGAACAATTTTCATTTCCTGAGTTTCCAAAAAATCCAGAAATAAAGGATTCACACGTTAACTGTTGCGAAGTACAAGTTGGCCACACTGTCCAGTATATTGGGAAAAACTGGAATGGACCTAAACTAGGCTCTATAGGAACCATTTGTGCGAAGCGCGTATCGACTGCTACCGTACAACTAATAAATGGAGTTAAATGGACAATCCCCTACTCTATGCTTGCTGCATATGATAGTAGTAATGCCATGGAACTTTCCCTCGCATGAGCCCTAAGTTGTTATATTCAAATGTTATTTCGAATTCAAGAATTCCCAGGACTCTGGCTTCTAAGAAAATCTTCCAATTCTTCAACTACTGACTCATGGTTTGGAATTTCATCCAGACTTACACTAGAAGAATCATAATTCTCTTCTAACTGGCTGACATACGAGGAGATTTCTGGATCGTCCTCAATAGCCTTATCCATTTGAACATCAAAACGTTCTGCAGAAATTTTCAGTTCCGACAAATCTACTTGGATCTCACAAATCTCTTTTAAATTCTTGAGTAAAGTATAAGCAGCTCTGGGGTTAGTATTTGAATTTACATAATGAGAACAATGTACCCACAAACTTGTATGGATTATATCTTCAGACTTACATGCATCCACAAACAAACTATGAATGCTTGTAGGGCCTTGGTATTTTGACTTTCTGACCCCGGACCATTCAATTTTCTTTGCCTCTTGGGTAGAGGTTGAAGAACCACTAATTCTTAAAGGTCTAGTATGGGGCACCGCGTCAAGTAATGATCCAACAGAAATAATCTTGTCTACTTTTTGTTCTGTCACAATTTGAAAAACTAAAGAAATGAATTTCTTCCACTTAATGTTGGGCTCAGTACCATTTAAAAGAATTATGTTTCTATCCTTCTGTTGAAATGAGTGGCAATAAAAGTCATTTTCTGGCCAAAGTAGCACCCGTTCATTATTTTGCCCAATTCTAACCTCTGGACGCTCTTCAGAAAAAACAAAAAACTCTTCTGGATCAATCTCCGCAAATTTTAATGCAGGAAGACCCTGAATCAAAAAGTTTATTGCGTCAGTTGCGGATTGGGAAGCATCAGGCCATCCAGCGAATGCAACAATAAGTGTAGAAGGGCGAATTTGGGGTTCTACGTGTTTAATTATATTATTCATTTCAGTCCCAAAAAGTTTTCAATACTTTCCCATTATACGGCGGAATTTATATCTGCACAAATCAATTTTCTACGAGCATGTTGTAAGCTAACGCAGTCATAATTTTGGCTCCAGAAACCAAACTTTTTATGCCCACCGACTCATCTGTTCCATGCACATTGTTCTTTGATTGATCATCTTGTGGATGTGCTCCAGTAAAACCGTACGTTAAAACGCCGATAGGACGAGTAAATCTAGAATCGGTAAATCCCGTGCTCAGAGATGGAATCCATTGGATTTCAGGGTTTGCTAGAACTATGGACGTAGCTTGAGAAATTTGAGTTGCAAGTTCGCTATTAAATTCAGATGAATTCGGAACTGCCATGTAATCAATTTCATATGATATTCCATCAATGTCATTAAGAATATTATCTAATTGATTACGAACATAATCTTCATCTTGGTTGGGTAACGTTCTTACATCACATGTTAAGTTTATCGTCTCAGGTACACTATTTGACTTAATTCCACCATTAACCATAGTTGGAGTAAGAGTCATTCTTGAACTAGCTTTCAAAATTGATGCTAATGAAGGGTTTGTCAATTCGACATCTTGAATAATTTGATCAATATTTTCACTGGTTGGTTTGTCTTCAATTGCGAAGTTTGATAGGTAATCAAAAATTGGGCCAGAGACATCTTTTTCAGGAGCGTAATTTTCAATAGAAGACAAAACTTTACTAAATGTAAAAAGTGCATTTTCACCCTGCCATGGGACAGATGCGTGTGAGCTAGAGCCACGAACCGTAATTTCAATCTGCAGTCTACCCTTCTCACCAACACCTAAAAGATATGCCAAATTCCCTGCCGCATCCACGGGAATTCCTCCACCTTCATTTACAGCAAAAGGAGCATCAATTAAATCTGCGTGATTCTCAGCCAACCACTTAAATCCATATCTTCCTCCATGCTCTTCATCTGCTCCAGAAGCTAATATCAAAGAATCCCTCAGATTTATATTATTTCGTTTAAGAATCCTCATCGCCATCATCTGTGATGCAAGTAACGCTTTACAATCAGACGCCCCTCTTCCATAAATTCTCCCTCCACTAATAGAAGCACTAAAAGGTGGGAATTCCCATTTTGATTCATTCTCAACCGGGACAACATCCGTATGAGACATAAACATCAATCCTGCCTTACCAGATGTGCCTGGCATAAGAGAAATAATATTACCTCTTTCTGGCACAATTCCTAGAATTTGAGATTCTATAGAAGAATCTTTTAACCATTTTTGGACAAATTCGCATACAGGTGTCTCATTTCCTGTTGGCATGAAACCAGTGTTAACTGAAGGGATCTGAACAAGAGATCTGTGTAATTCAACCAATTCATTTTGGTTACAGTCGATATCAGACAAAAGATTTTCTAGTGACATATGAGACTTTCCCTTATTTTAAAGAATTAAAATCGTAGTTAATAGACATGAAATTGATTTAGAATCTTGTATTTCTCCGCACCTAATCAGTTCTGCTACATTATCAATATCAACCTCTTCAGTTTCAATAAATTCATCTTCATCTGGTGATAATGGATCCTCTATTAATTCAGTCGCGAGGTAACCATGTATAAATTCCGAACAAAACCCAGGGGCAGTCCAAAACCCAGTCAAATATTTTAAGTTCTTAGCGGAAAAGCCAGTTTCTTCACGTAATTCTCTAATCGCAGCAAGTTTAGGATCCTCCGCTATTTCTAATGTGCCTGCAGGAACCTCCAACAAAACTTTTTCAGCTGCATATCTGTATTGTCGAACCAAAATGATTTTCCGATTCTTCGTTATTGGGACTATAGCAACTGCACCAGGATGCCCTACCACCTCACGAATTGTTTTCCTGCCATTAGATACAGTAACTTCGTCACGTCTCAAAGAAATATACTTCCCTTTATATATTTCTTGGCTTTTTTCAGTAATTTCAGGACGTAAATTCATAGTGCTCCAATCACATTGTTTGTAGACCAAGTCTATTACCAACTGATGAGTAAAAATCACCATCGGGATTCGATCTTAAAAATTTTGCAACATACGGGCTACGAGAAACACGCACTACATAAGAAGAATCTAATGTTTTAGCAGATAATCCGTCTGCACTCACTAATACATTTTCTACATCCCCCAACGAAATTTCAATTACTGATTTTGGAGGTAAAACCAAACCACTTTTCAAGCCTGTATGTGCTGCTACTGGCTGAACTAAAATCACTTCATTTCCAGGGTAAATAATTGGACCTCCTGCTGAAAGCCCATATCCTGTACTTCCCGTAGGAGTAGACACAATCAAAGCATCAGCACGATAACTAGGAAGTGAAACCCCATCTACTTTTGCATGGATATCCAACAAATTGGTTACTTTAGATCTTCCAACAACTATTTCATTTAGGACATGAAAGTCATAACCGACTATTTCATTATCACTGTTTAGAATCGACGCTTTAAGCATCATTCGTTCTTGAACGATAAATCCACCTTTAACATAATTTGGCAACCGTTCTTTTGCATCAGCCACATTAAGTTCTGACATGAATCCAATTCTACCCATATTTATACCCACTATTCCAATTTCATGTGGTACTAAAGAATTTACTGAGCGTAGAATTGTCCCATCACCGCCTGCAATTACAGCAAGTTGAGTATGTGATAAATCGTCTTGATGAAATTGTATTTCGTCGGCCTCACACTTCCAAGAATTTTGGACAAATTCTGGTAAATTCATTAGTTCATCAACAAATTTTTCAGAATTCGAATATAAGGGATTATGGATGAAAAGAGTTTGGTTTTCTTGGTTCATGATTCACCTTATCAAAACTCGATGACAATCATATTTTAACCTAATAGCAAAGCATCTGCTGCAATTTGAGTAATTTCTAGGATTGGACCGGGGAAAACACCTAGTAATAATATAATACCCAGTGAAAAAATCGCGGAAATCAACACTGGTTTCATAGAAAATACATTAATCTTTTCATCATCATCGGAGTCTGATAGGAACACATATTTCAAAATCCTAAGATAGTAATATGCAGATACAACAGTATTTAAGACTGCAATTATGGCTAACCACTCTAATCCGGCCGAAATCGCAGAACCAAATAAATAAAACTTGGCAACAAAACCTGCAGATGGAGGCAACCCAATTAGTGAAAGTATCGCTAATGCAAGCACCACTGACAAAGTAATCGATCGGTTTTTAAGTCCAGAAAATTCATGTATCAGACCATTAGGGGCAAATTTTGAAATGGCTATAATTATTGAAAAAGCAGCAATATTAGTAGCTGCATATGCAATCAAATAAAATATTGCGGCAGAAATCCCAAGACTCAAATCATCAACCAACCTTGAAGAAACAGCCGTTACGCCAATCAGGATATATCCAGCATGTGCAATCGAACTATAAGCCATCAAACGGATAATTTTAGTTTGCCTTATCGCGACAATATTACCTATGGTCATGGAGAAAACAGCCAAAATACCCCAGATTAGGCTCCAATCAATCCCCATTTGAGAAAAATCTTGATTTACAAAAGCGATATTAAACACTCTTAAAATAACTGCAAAACCTGCTGCCTTACTTGCAACAGACAAAAATGCAGTAACAGGAGTCGGCGAGCCCTCATAAACATCTGGAGCCCACATCTGGAAAGGGACAATAGCAATTTTAAAGCCGAATCCAGCAACAATCATTGCGACTGCAAGAAGTAATGCATAAGAGCCAAAAGGCGCAGAATCTTGTTGGCCGATTTCTAATATTCTTGAGTTTATGATTTCTAAATTTACTGAACCTGTATAACCGTACAAGATCACCAAACCATATAGTAAGATGGCAGAACTAATGGCACTCAGTATTAAAAACTTCATCCCTGCCTCAACAGACCTAATTTTACGCATAAAAGTGGCCAACGCTGCAATAGGGATTGCGGTTAGTTCCAACGCAATATAAATCGTGATTAGGTCAGCAGCTGAAGCTAGTAACATCATACCAACCGCAGAAATCAAAATTAACGAAAAATACTCCATTCGGAAGAGCGAGTAATTAGAAGAATATTGATGAGAGAGCAAAACTATCGGAACCAAAATAACAATTATCAAAGCTTTAAACGTTAAAGCAAAATGATCTAATGAAAGAGAAGCAAAAAATATCTTACTAGGCAGGTCATTGTCATTGAGACCAATCCACAAAAGTACAATGAAAACCATGGGAACAATCAAGCCGACCATTACCACCCACGTTACATGTCTTTTGAGATTAGTAACTAAATCTAGTGCAATTAAAACTAAAGCTAATCCAACAAGACTTAATTCAGGAGAAATATAATATAGTGATTGCAGATCCAAATAACTACCCTTATCTATTCTATAAACCTTGTAACGATTCAATAATTGGTGAAATGCCAGTAATTAAAACATCATTTATGAAAAATGGGAAAATCCCAACTCCAACAATTGTGAATAAGAGCAAAACTATGGGTATTAATTCCAATTTACCAACATCACTGATGGTAATAAAGCGATCCTTAAGAGGACCAAACATAGTTCTCTGAATCATCCACAAAATATAGCCCGCAGATAAAACAATTCCAAACGCTGCAACCCCAGTGTGCCATGGTAAATTGGCGAAAGCACCTAAGAAAACAGCAATTTCTGCAACAAACCCACTGGTACCAGGAAGACCAAGTGAAGCGAATCCAGCAATTACCAATGTAAGAGCCGCTATAGGCATTCGGGTAGCTAAACCACCCAAATCTGGAATGTATCTGGTATGAGTCTTTTCATATACCATCCCAACAATTAAAAAAAGAAGTCCTGTAATCGTTCCGTGGGTAAACATTTGTAAAGCAGCACCAGTTAGACCAATTGTAGAAGCGAAGCCTCCAACTGAAGAAATACCCACCAAAACAAACCCCATATGGCTAATACTACTGAAGGCAACTAATCTTTTAAGATCAGTTTGGTTGAAAGTTATTATTGCGCCATAAATAATGTTTACAACACCTAAAGTGCCAATAACCCAAGCGAAAGATAACGCTACATCTGGGAACATTGACAAACAAACACGGAAAATCCCATAAGCACCCATCTTCAACAGTACTCCTGCAAGCATTACACTAGCGGCAGTTGGAGCATCAGTATGGGCGTCTGGCAACCATGTGTGTAGTGGCCAAACAGGAAGTTTGACAGCAAACCCTAAAAATAGCAAAGAACATACTACAACTGATGGGACAAGAAGCTGTGCGCCTTGTATCTTTTCTGGCAACTGGGTCATATCCAAAGTATTTGTAGACGCCATAAGAACTAAAATTCCGACAACCATTGCAGCTGATCCAGCTAATGTGAAAATCAAGAATTTCATTGCTGAGTACTCTTTCCTACCACTTCCCCAAATCGCAATCAAGAAAAACATAGGAATTAATTCAAGTTCCCAAAACAAGAAAAACAAGAAGAAATCTAAAGATGTAAAAACACCTAATACACCCGTCTGCAAAATCAAAAGCCAGGCAAAATGTTCTCTAATTCTGTGAGTAATATTCCAGGAAGCAAAAATTGCGACAAAGCCTAAAATTCCTGTGAGTAGCACCATGGGTGCACTAAGGCCGTCAACGCCTAAAAAATACTCAACAGGAAATGAGTTAATTGGGATCCACGAAAGCCTATCGACCATCTGTAATCCAGCATCTCGATTGAGGTAGTAGCGAATAAAAATGATACCTGTGATTAATAATTCCGCCGTAACAAATGATAAAGCAACATGTTTTATGTATCTTCGTGAAATAACAGGCACAACAATCAAAAGTGCCCCAAAAGTCGGAAGGAACACTGCGAGAGTTAATAATCCTAAAAAGTTTGAATTTTCCAATTTCTATCCATTTTTAAATAATAGTAATAAAGCGATAACTAAAATCATTCCAGCAGAAATCCCTACACCATAAATCTGCATCTGCCCAGTTTGCAATTGCCTAACACCTTCACCTATATTAATTCCAGTTTTGCCAATGAAATCATACATTCGATCTATAAAATATTTATCGATCCAATCAAACGGTTTTACAATTTTCGAATAAAATATTTTGAAAACTATTACATTCTCATAGAATTGATCAAAATAATATTTATTTCGAAGTAACGAATTCAAATATCTAAACATTGAATTGTCGAAGAATTTGCCTAGAAAGAATCTACTAGAACTAGAATCATTGAATAATGAATACCCAATCAGTATCCCAGTAATTGACAAAATTGTCGAAAAAAGAGCAATCCAAATATTTAAATCATGTATCTCGAAATGAACAGGTCCGTGCTCTAAGAATTCAGTAAGCCAATGAATCGGAATTATCCCCAAATCCATTATAGGATTTGCTAAAAACCCTCCAACAATCGCCATAATGGACAAGATTATCATGGGAACTACCATTGTCTTAGGGGATTCTACAATGTGAACTTCAGAAGAATCTTCAATCTCAGGATCAGATTTACTTCCACCACGAAATTCACCAAAAAATGTCATAAAGATAGCTCGGAACATATACAACGATGTCATCACAACACCTAATAATGCAATATACAAAACAATGTTTGATAATTGGTCACCACTGCTAGCATAAGCTAAAATTTCGTCTTTACTCCAAAATCCAGCCAGCGGAAATAGACCAGCCAGGCTCAAACTCCCTATTAGGAAAGTCCAAAATGTTATAGGCATTTCTTTCCGTAATCCACCCATAAACCTCATGTCAAAGGTACCAGTAGCATGGTTTACACTGCCAGAACCCATAAACAACAGCGCTTTAAAAAATGCATGAGTGAACAAATGGAAAATCGCTGGAGCATACGCACCAATACCTAATGCCAACATCATATAACCTAATTGGCTTATCGTAGAATATGCTAATACTCGTTTAATATCATTCATTACCAAACCCATTGTTGCTGAAAACAAAAGCGTCACAGCACCCAAAATAGTAACAATGTTCATCACTATTCCCGTTAGTTCGAATAACGGATAAAACCGGGCAACCAAAAAAATGCCTGCAGCAACCATGGTTGCTGCGTGTATTAGAGCACTAACTGGAGTTGGGCCTTCCATAGCGTCTGGCAACCACACATGGAGCAAAAATTGCCCTGACTTACCAGCAGCACCTGCCAAAATTCCTAAGGCGACCCAAGTTGCAACACTAGAAGATAGCAACCCCTGATGAATCCCTGAATACAAATCAGGGATTGAAAAAATATTTAATCCATTCTCTATAAATACACCACTATTTAAAAACAAATATAGTAATCCTAGTAGGAATCCAAAATCACCAATTCTAGTAACAATAAAAGCCTTTTTAGCTGCAGCTGCGGCTGATGGTTTTTCAAACCAAAACCCTATCAATAAATATGAGCTTACCCCTACTAGTTCCCAAAAAACAAAAATCTGGATAATATTTCTCGACAGCACCAGGCCTAACATAGACGCAGTAAAAAACGACATATAAGCAAAATACCGAGCGTATCCCGGATCTCTGTTCCCATTATGATCTTTCATGTATCCCACAGAATAAATTTGCACTAACAAACTCACACTGGAAACAACTATTAGCATTACGATACTTAAAGGATCTAAAATTAAATTAAAATTAACATCCAAGTTGGAAATTTGAATCCAGGAAAATCCTCCGAAATCATGATCGGTAAAACCGTTACGTAACGAATCGTATAAAACTAATATCGACAAGAAAAAGGAGATCCCAACAGAACCAATTGTCAATGGAGCAGCTAAAAAGTCATAGTCATGAAAAAATGGGCGTAGAACAAAAACAATCGTAGAAAAACTTAATAATGGGACTAAAAAAATCAACCATATTGCTATTTCTGACATCATAAAGTTAAAGTTTCCTTATTATTTCATCTGCAACATGTTCTCTACCTTTAGGCACAAGCACACGGTATTCTACTCTTTCACCCCAATGAATGATCTCATTTCGTGGAAGTATTTTTGTTGGAAGACCATCACCTTCCAACACATTCTTCCACATTTCAGCAATCATCAAATTAGGAACATTTTTATAATCAATCCACAAAAAAACCCTCCTATTTTTTCATTTCAGCAAGATGTGTCACATCTACTGAACTATTGGATCTGTATATAGCAATAACTATTGCCAATCCTATTGCAATTTCTGCAGCAGCCACTGCAATTACCATTATCGAGAATACATGCCCTACAAACAAATTTTGAACAGCAGATTTTGCTGCTTCCAAATTTGCATCAGATGGAAGACTCGTAACAGAAGCAGGAACAACATATCGCGAAAATGCAACAGCCGCTAAATTTACTGCATTCAACATTAATTCAATACTCATCAAAACCACAATAGCATTGCGATTGGCTAAAGAACCATAAAGACCGATAGCAAAAACTATCGCGCTTACTATTAAAAAGTTTTCTAAATTCATTCTTAATTCAGCTCTCGTTCTTCACGATCTCTTCTGAGGACAACGAAAGCCCCCAGAACAGCAGCAAGTAACAGTACCCCTGCTACTTCAAATGCGATTACAAATTTATGAATTAATAGTTCAGCAATCCAAGGAATGGTATCCGAAAAAACAATATTAATGGCTTGAGAAACTGGACTAGAAATGTTTTCGGGATTACTGAGCATTTGCCACTGAGTATTCAAAAACACAAAAATTGCAGTAATAGCAAAGATTGTAGCAATCAGAATAGCTGGAATCCGAAAACTATTATACGAACTAGAATTTTCCAAATCTTGAGTCATCAAAATAGCAAATATTATTAGAACAGAAATTGCTCCAATATAAATTAATACTTGAACTGCGGCTAAAAATTCAGCTCGTAATAAAATAAACATTCCGGCCATACATACAAAAGTAATTATTAGGCACAATGAAGCACGAAATACATTTTTTATATGTACAACTGCGAAAGCAGAAAATATCATGGAGAATGCCAAGGCCCAAAATACAATTTTTACAAACAAGCCAGATTCAATTGATCCAAATAGCATTATCGATCTGCCCACCTATCTTCAAGATCTTCCATCGTAGGTTGTTCATGTCTTCCAACATTATCCCATTCAACGGATTTTGGCCCAAAAGGATTATATGTTTTGTTCTCAAGTTGTGGCCTAAACCAATTACTTGGATGTTTCTCAGACTCAACAAGCCTTTGCTTATTAATGACTAACTCTTCTCTGGAATATTTCCCTTCTTCAAAACCACTACCCATGTGTAAAGCATCATACGGACAAGCTTCAACACAAAGCCCACAAAACATGCATCTTCCAATATCAATATCAAATTTTTCAAGAAAGTATTTTTCACCTTCCGGAATAAATTTTCCACTCGGTTTGGTGACAATTTCAATAATTCCCAAGGGACAATATTTGGCGCAAGAAGCACAACCTGTGCATCTTTCTTCATACCAACTGAATTCTTCACCTCTGAATCGTGGGTGTTGTTTCTGTCGATCACTAATCGATATCAATCCCAATAATGATTTTATCGAACTCAAAGGATGTGAAAACAAATACACAAAAAGGTTTGACTCATTTATTTTAGCCAAGTCAAGGGGACTGGCTTTTCTGTCTGGATATTGATGCACTGTAAACATACGGGAAGGAATCAATAGGTTTTTCAACGTGATCCATAAACCCTTTATTAAGCCAAAACCGTACATTATTCACTCTCCGCATACATATTAGCCAAAGATGATGGTTGTGCTTTAGGTCTCTTCAATTTCGATTGCCCTAATGCATTAGCCATAAACACAATAGAAACAATAGTAACTACCCAATTAATCGCACCCATTAGTATCAGCGAATTTAACGAAATAGATCCAAGATTATCTTGAAAAATCTCAATTTCTACAACCAATATAATAATATTTAAAAATGCCAATGCCAATAAAGCCTTCCATGAAAAGGCCATTATTTGATCAAATCTGATTCTCGGCCAAGTCGCTCTAATCCATAAAAGGACAAAAACAACTGAGAAAACTTTTATCAAAAACCACAATTCTCCTGGAAGCCATGCCCAACCACGGAATCCGCCTAGAAACAAAGTCGTCACAACAATCCCAGTGATTAATGGTGCCATAAATTCCGCAAGCTGAAAAATACCAAATTTCATCCCGCTATACTCAGTATGATATCCAGCCCCAAGTTCAGATTCTGCCTCTATTTGGTCAAACGGTGCTCTACTCATCTCTGCTATAGAAGCAATTAAGAAAATAAGAAATCCGAGGGGTTGGACCAACAAGAAGGGCAATTCTTGTGCTTCAACAATTCCTGAAAGCGACATGGTTCCACTCATCAATATAACACCCACAATTGCCAACCCCATTGGAATTTCATAACTAATTAGCATTGCGACTCCACGCATCGCACCCAACATAGAATATTTATTCCCATCAGCCCAACCAGCCATAATTATTGCAACAACGTTCACTGAAGTAATTGCAACAATATATAAAACTCCAACGTTTAATTTTCCCAAAAACGAGTTGTTCCCCAAAGGTATAACTGCAATCACTGCCAATGTAGCAGACAAGAAAATTATAGGAGCCAAATTATGCACAATTTTATCAGCGATATCAGTAGTAGTGTCTTCTTTAGTAATAATTTTAATTAAGTCAGCGATTGGTTGGAATATCCCGAATGGCCCCCATCTATTCGGACCCAGACGAGCTTGAAACCTTGCAAGAACACGCCTTTCAAACAAGATGTATAATGCTGTCGCCATTACCACAACATTTATAGCAGCAAAAGCTAAGGAAATAGCGGCCATCATAAAGGCCATCCAGTCTAAATTTTCAGGCAAGAAAGAATCAAAAATAGAATATATATTACAAAAATGAATCAACCCACCTGCAAATTCATTGCACATTAGCGATCAACCTCTCCAAGGACTATATCAATAGACCCAAAAATTGTTATCAAGTCGCCCATTTTCCATCCAACTAACATTTCTTTAAGTAATGTTAAATTGATAAACGAAGGGGCCCGAACCTTGCATCTATACGGAGCAATACCTCCATCACTAACAAGATAAAAACCCAACTCTCCTTTGGGTCCTTCTACTGCAGCATATGCATCACCTGCTGCCGGCCTAACGAAAAATGGTGTTTCAGTTTTTATAGGTCCTATTGGGATATCACGAATACATTGCGCGATAATTTTAAGGCTTTCTCTCATTTCTTGAACTCTTACAAAATATCGATCAAAGGTATCTCCCTTAGATCCAATAGGAACATCAAATTCAAGCCGGTCATAAATTTCATAGGGGTCTGCCTTACGCAAATCCCATTCTACACCGGTTGCCCTTAGCATTGGACCAGATAAAGAAGCATTGATAGCATCTGATGGCGAAATTACTCCTACATCATTTGTCCTTGCTAGAACAACTTCATTCCCAGTAATAAGAGTCTCAAGTTCATCTAAGTATTTGGGGAAATTACTAATAAAATCAGTTAATGCTGGCCAAAAGTCTTCTGGAGTATCTTGGAAAATTCCGCCAGGCCGCATAAAACTTAACGTTATCCTTGCACCACATAGCATTTCAAATAAATCTAAAATTCTTTCTCTTTCACGAAAACAGTACATTAGTGGCGTAGCAAAAGCTCCAAGGTCATTTAGCAAAAAGCCTGTGGCCATCAGATGACTGGAAATCCTAGAAAGTTCGGCACTAATCACCCTGATATATTGTGCTCTTTCCGGGACTTCAATACCGGCCAATTTTTCAACAGTCAAAACGTATGCCTGATTATTTGTCATGGAAGACGTATAATCCATTCGGTCTGTTAATGTTACTACCTGTACAAATGTCCTTGATTCTGCAAGTTTTTCGGATCCTCTATGTAGATACCCCAAAACAGGCTCAGCATCGACTACAATTTCACCATCAAAAGTTACCCTCAATCGAAATACGCCATGAGTACTAGGATGTTGAGGTCCTAGGTTAATAGTTATTGGTTCGGTCCTTAATGTCATATTTTTTGTTCTTCTTGGCCTAAGAAATCTTTTCTCAGTGGGTGGCCCTGAAAGCCTTCCCACAGCAAAACCCTTTTCATATTTGGGTGTTCATTAAACTTAATCCCAAATAAATCCCAGATTTCTCTCTCCTGCAATTCGGCCCCTTTCCATACTCTTGTAAGGCTTTGAATTGAAGGATTCTGCCTGTTATATAAATTTGTCTTCAATATCAAACTACGATTGAATTTCATTGACAACAAATGATAGACAATCTGAAAGTACTCTATATAGTCTACCGCTGTAATAGAAGTCAAATACCCTAATTCCAGGGTTTCGTGATCTTTCAACAAAGCCGCGATTTCAAAAATTTTGTTAGGATCAACGAATAATTCATTTTGACCATGTTCTAGAATTGATCCAGAAATTTCCGCTTCTAACAATTCAACTACCTTTATAGTATCAACAACTCGAGTCATACTATTTCTTGTTCCTATTAAGTATTGAATTTTTCCTAATCTTTTCATGAAGTTGCATGACACCATAGACTAACGCATCCGGTCTAGGAGGACATCCTGGAACGTATACATCCACTGGGATTATATGGTTAACTCCTGGCACCACACTATAAGAACCGTAATAAGGGCCTCCGCTTGTTGCACAAACACCCATAGAAATTACCCACTTTGGTTCAGCCATTTGTTCATAAACCCTCTGAATAGCTGGGGCCATTTTCCACGTTACAGTACCAGCTATAATGATTAAATCAGCCTGGCGTGGAGTTGGACGAAAGACCTCCATACCAAAACGAGCCAAGTCAAATCTGGACATAGCAGAAGCCATCATCTCAAATGCACAACAAGCCAATCCAAAAGACAACGGCCAAACAGACGATTTCCTACCCCAATTAAGCAATGCATCCACGGAAGTTACAGCTAAATTTTTTTTCAAATCTTCAGGAACTTCAATTATTCCTTCTGAAATAGGAGCAGTGTGTGTGGCCTTTAATCCATTAATTACTTCTCCTTCAGAGCGATCCAATTCCCAAGTCGCTTCACAAAGTGGTATTAAACTTTGATTCAAGTCGGTCATTTTATCCCCAATCAAAAGATCCTTTACGCCACGCGTAGCCCCATCCTAAAAGCAATATACCAATGAATAGTAGCATAGAAAACAAAAATGATAATCCAAGTTGTATAGACCAAAAACCATAACTGGCAGCCCACGGAAACAAAAATACAACCTCGATATCAAAAATTACAAAATCAATGGCAAGAGCATAATAACGGAAATTGAATTGATTCCATTTACCTGTGATGGCTTCAAACCCACATTCATAGATACTAGACTTGATTTTACTGGGAACTTGAGGCCTGATTCCAATCTTAGATAAAGCAAAGGAAGCTACTATCATTCCGGTGGGGATTGCTACTGCAACAGTTAAAAAAGCAAGAATAATCGCATACTGTCTATAATAGTCATCCATGTATTCCATATTCAGCAAATCCCCCTGATTCAAAAATACGGTCATTTTTCTTACCAGCAGATATTATAACAAAAGACTATCAGATTTTCTTCAACAAAAATCATATGCGTTGCTGAAATTTTAGGATAGTTTTTTTGAATTTTTCAGTGAGAATATTTTTCTCGACTCTGAGATATAATAGTGAAAATTTTTAACCACTCACCAAAGAACTATTCTCTGTTCTAAATTAATAATTAAAGATCTACCATGCCAGACCGCGAAGCAAGCTACAACTCGAATTCGAAATTAGAACCTCCCATGATTTTGTCGAAATACTTTCGTCAGATTCATCAATTTGGGAAAAGCCAAATTGTCAAAGATGATCCAAAAGTGTACGACGCACTGAGGTATTCTATGGGATGGATTGACGAAAACGAGAATCCATCATCACCACATGGAAAATCCCTTAGACCAGCTTTATGTCTTTATACTTGCGAATCAGTTGGAACACCTTTTGAAACAGCACTCCCCGCTGCAGTTGCCCTTGAATTAATTCATAACTTTTCATTAATACATGATGATATTCAAGATAAAGATTTGATTCGTCATCACAAAGCAACTTTGTGGGCCCGCCTTGGAACACCCAAAGCATTGATTGCTGGTAACATTATGCGAGTCGTAGCTGACAAAACGGCACGTGATTTAGAATCTAATGATTTGCCTCCAGATATAATTTTTAATGTAATAAAGTTACTAACGAAATCATGTCTAGAAATGATTGAAGGACAATTTTTGGACATCCAATTCGAATCACAATTACAAATTTCAATTCCAGATTATATGAATATGATTTCATTAAAAACTGGAGCACTCATTAGAACATCAATCACAATTGGTGCATCTATTGGCACCCAAGACAACAAATTAATCACGGATTTTAATAATTTTGCTACAAATTTAGGTTTTGCTTTTCAAATACGTGATGACTATTTAGGTATTTGGGGGGATTCCACTGAAACAGGAAAATCTGTAGGAGCAGACATCCTAAGAAAAAAGAATACTTTGCCTATTATCCACCTGAAAAGCCAATCTTCAGGTACAAATTCTAAACATGTTGAAAAAATTTTCTTGAAAGATTCTCTCTCAGAAAATGACCTCTCGGACATCCTACACATTATGGATGAACTACAAACCAAGGAATACACCGCGGAACGCACAAACCATTATTGTGATTTGGCATTAGAACATTTAAATAAACTAAATTTAGACAATTCGTATAAATATAACTTCTTAGAGCTATTAGAATTCTTCAGGTCACGTGAATTCTAAAAAATAATATGGAACTCCTTAGTCTATAATCAAAATCAACTTGAAAACCTACAATAAATCATTGCACTTCCTACCCAATTTGAAATTGATTACTCATGCAAATTGTGATAGTGTCGATTCTAGATGACATCACTAAAATATCTCTGGGGAGACCTATGACAACTCCATCATTAACACACACTGGCATTAAGACTTCTACACAAACTTTAAAAGTGAATTCTCAAGAAGCTCCAGATTTTGTAGATATCACCGAAGAAATATTTGAATGTATTAATCAATCAAACATCAACTTCGGATTTGTGGTAGTTTTTTCCAAGCATACCACTGCCGGCATTACGATCCAGGAAAATGAGCCGCTATTACTGGAAGACATGAAACAATTACTGGAAAAGATTGCCCCAAAAGATGACCCTTATAAACATAATGACTTTTCGGTGAGAACAGTTCACATGCATGATGATGAGTGTCCTAATGGACATTCTCATTGTCAACAATTACTGATTGGATCTAGTGAAACTATACCAGTCATTGATGCAAAACTTTCTCTTGGAAAATGGCAAAGAATTTTTATGGTGGAACTCGATTCTGGAAGACGAGAATTCAACCGCGAAATCACAGTCCAGATCCTTGGTGTGTGAACCTTATTAACACAACAGAAACTCAAATATGTTGTCCAACTTAGAATCTGCGTATCGTGTTTGTGAACAAATCACTCAAACTTATGCAAAGAATTTCTTTTACGCATTTCGTGTCCTACCAAAAGAAAAACGTAGCGCGATTTATGTAGTTTATGCTTTTTGTCGAATGTGTGACGATATTGCTGATGGAAGCCTGCCTAATCAAACGAAATTTGACAAATTAGAAGAAATAGCAGAATTTTTCAAGACCCCAACCAACAAAAGTGTCAGTTCTGAAAGTCCCATTTTCCTAGCACTTCATGACGTAATTATTAAATACAAAATCCCCAAAAACTATTTCACTGAATTCATTGATGGAATGATAATGGATCAAACAATGAACAGGTATTCTGACTTTTCAGAACTCGAACTTTACTGCCACAAGGTTGCAAGTGTTGTCGGGCTAATATGTATAGAAATATTTGGATACAAGAATAAAAGCAAAAATGTTTTTACCAGTGCAGACAAACTAGGGATTGCAATGCAGCTTACTAACATAATTCGGGATATTAAAGAGGATATCAAACGGAACAGAATTTATATCCCAGAATCAGATCTTTCAAAATTTGGTTATACAGAAACACAATTAAAAGAATCAGTATATAACAAAAGATTTTGTTCCCTAATGGAGTTTCAAACTCAACGAATTAGGTCTCTTTTTAATGCTAGCCTAGAATTGGATCAACTCATAAATGAAGATTCCCGCTCATGCATTAAAATTTTAAGAAGTCTGTACCTAAAAATACTCTATAAAATAGAGGCGTCAGGATACGATCTATATGGACCGAAAATCTCACTGACTAAGAAAGAGAAAATCGAAACTATGGTAAAACTATGGATTCATCACATTGGTATTAATTTTACCAATAAATTGAAATCCCTTATTATAAATGGATAAATCTAATTGGGAGCGAATATGTCCACCACAAAAGTTATAGTCGATACTGATCCAGGAAATGATGACCTTTTGGCAATCGTTATGGCACTAAATGCTCCAGAACTCGACCTGTTAGGATTAACGGTCGTGGGAGGAAACGCTACCCTAAAGGACACTACCAACAATGCACTCAGTATTTTAACTTACATGGACCGGACTGAAATCCCAGTCTATATTGGAGATCCTAGCGCGTTGAATCAAAAATTCACAACCCCTAAAGAAATTGATGAATTTAATTCACATCGATCTAGAATTCATGGTGCTAGCGGACTCCATATCAATTTACCGGAACCTTCTTTCCCTCCTGAAGATGATCATGCAGTAGATTTCATCATTCAACAAGCCAAGGCAAATAAAGGCCAATTAGTATTGGTACCAATTGGTCCTCTAACGAATATTGCTCTAGCAATCAAAAAAGAACCAAATTTAAAGAGCTGGGTTAAATCGATTCACGTAATGGGAGGAGCAGTCAATGTGCCGGGAAATGTAACACCCTTTGCCGAATTCAATATATATTGTGACCCAGTAGCAGCAAACGAGGTATTTTCATCTGGCATTGATATTAAATTATGCGGATTAGATGTAACTCGGCACACCTCCGTAAAAAAAATTGAAACCGACTGGTTGAAGGGCAACTCAACAGGCGAATTACTAATTAGAGAATTAATGGAAAACATTTACAAAAATGATCCAAGCAGAAAATTTTTTAGCTTGCATGATCCCATCACAGTTCTATCCGTTATTCATCCAGATATGATTCAATGGAAAAAATCCACTATTGATGTCTCAACAGATACAATAGAATTCGGTAGAACCATTGACACAAATAATCCCGAAGGTTCAGTTCATATTGCTACAAAAATCGATCAAGAAGCCGCAAAAACTCGAATCGCACAAATAATTGCCGTGCATTAATTGGTCATTTTCACTATAAATATTAGCTACTCCAAATAATTTGTAGTACAATTAGTTTACCGCTAAGGTCAACTTTAATAAGGCTAAATATTTTATGACGAACCAGAAGATAATTTCCAGAGAAACAGGTGTTCCAGAATCCGATTATAAATGGGGTTTTGATATAGATATCGATACTGACAAAGTCCCAAAAGGTCTTAATGAAGATATCGTTCGACTCATTTCTCAGAAAAAAAACGAGCCTGAATGGGCCACAAATTGGAGATTAAAAGCATTCGATCATTGGGTTAAGCAAGAAGACCAGCATCCAAATTGGGCAAATGTGGAGTTCCCCGAAATTGATTTCCAAGATATGGTGTATTACGCTGCTCCAAAGTCTGCTGCAGATGGGCCTAAGAGCCTCGACGAAGTAGACCCTGAGATTCTAGAAGCATTTACAAAACTTGGGATTCCTTTGGAGGAACAAAAGAAATTATCTGGGGTGGCAGTAGATGCAGTTTTAGATAGTGCATCAGTTGCAACAACTTACAAAAAACTTCTCGAAGAAGCTGGTGTTATTTTCTGTCCCATTAGTGAAGCCATTATCAACCATCCAGAGATCGTTCAAAAATATCTGGGTTCGGTCGTACCATATTCAGACAATTTCTATGCTTCATTAAATTCAGCTGTCTTCAGTGATGGATCATTCGTATATGTTCCACCGGGAGTAAGATGCCCCGTAGAATTAATGACTTATTTCCGTATAAACGCTCTGGATACTGGACAATTCGAGCGAACACTGATTGTCGCAGATAAAGGCAGCTATGTTAGTTATCTAGAAGGCTGTACAGCTCCAGCACGAAAAACAAATCAACTTCATGCAGCGGTCGTTGAGCTTGTGGCCTTAGAGGATGCTGAAATTAAATATTCAACACTTCAAAATTGGTACCCTGGTGACAAAAATGGTGAAGGCGGAGTATACAACTTTGTTACAAAACGAGGTTTATGTAGTGGATCTAACTCAAAGATTTCATGGACTCAAGTTGAAACAGGATCGGCAATCACATGGAAATATCCAAGTGTTATTTTAAAGGGTGAAGGTTCAGTTGGTGAATTTTTTTCGGTAGCACTTGTAAATAATTTTCAACAAGCTGACACAGGAACAAAAATGATCCACATTGGAAAAAACACTCGCAGCACTATCGTTGCGAAAGGGATTTCAGCAGGCGAAGCTCAGAACACGTACCGTGGCATGGTGAAAATCATGCCTTCAGCTTCAAATGCTAGAAATTTTACTCAATGTGATTCCCTATTAATAGGAGATGAGTGCGGAGCGCACACAGTTCCATACATTGAGGTCAGAAACCCGACAGCCAGCATGGCGCATGAAGCTACTACCAGCAAAGTTAATGACGACCAACTTTTCTACGCTCAACAGCGTGGAATTACGCTTGACGATGCCAATTATATGATTATTAATGGCTTTTGCCGGGGGATTTTCAAGGAACTACCTTTTGAATTTGCCGCAGAAGCATCGCAACTTTTAAGAGTAAGTCTGGAGGGCGCAGTAGGCTAATATGTCTAATCAAAAAAACCAACTCATAAAAATTTCTAATCTTCATGTTTCTGTTGAAGAAACGGAAATCCTTAAGGGACTAGATCTAACAATAAATTCTGGTGAAGTCCATGCAATCATGGGACCTAACGGATCAGGCAAAAGTACTTTGGCAAATGTTATTGCTGGCCGCCCTGAATATGAAATCACGGATGGAAGTATTTCCTTTTGCAATCAGAACCTTTTAGAAATGGATCCTGAAACTAGGGCAAGGGAAGGCTTGTTCTTGGCATTTCAGTATCCTGTCGAACTTCCCGGAGTAAGATCATGGCAATTCTTGAAATCCGCAGTTGATGCTAAACGTCAATATTCTGGAGAATCCGAAATGAAGATCAGAGAATTTGACACTTTATTAAGTAGCAAGATCAACATTATGGAAGTTGATGAAGATCTAGTAAAAAGGTCTGTAAATGAAGGATTCTCAGGAGGAGAGAAAAAACGCAACGAAATCCTCCAAATGCTATTACTTGACCCCAAACTTGCCTTACTTGATGAAACTGATTCTGGTCTTGATATAGATGCGCTCAAAATTGTATCTAATGGTGTTAATACTTTCAGAGCAGATGACAAGGGAGTATTGATGGTGACTCACTATCAACGCATACTAGATTATGTCACTCCAGATTTTGTTCATGTTCTTATTGATGGTCAAATCGCTTTATCTGGGGATAATACATTAGCATTAGAGTTAGAAAAACATGGGTACGATTGGGTAAAGTAATACTAAATATTTGGTGAATTTACAAATGACAAATCTTGCAACACTCCAAAATTACGTTAACGAAATCGAGAATCTTCATTCTGGAACCGATCAATCACCAGTCTGGTTGACCAATGTGCGTAATCAAGCAACAAACAGCTTACTTGATCTTGGATTTCCTACCTCTAGACGTGGCAACGAAGAATGGAAATACACTAATATAAGCCCAATAGTTAATCAAAGATTTAATTTTCTAAATTCAAAACTTGACTATGACTTGGATCAAATAAAGAATTCTACATCTTGGCTTTCTAATGCATCTAATCTAGTTGTAATGAATGGTCATTTCATGCCAGAAATCTCTGATGAAATCCCAACAAATGCTAACATATCAGTAGAATCACTTGCATCAGCAATTCAATCTAAAAATCCTTTAATCCAGGAACACCTTTCGAAATATGCTGGATCAGGATTAGGGTTGTCTACTGCCGATTCTAAAACTTCTGGATCGCATTCATATAGTGCCTTTACTGCTCTAAATACCGCATGTATAGGACAAGGAATAGTAATTACAGTAAATCCTAATCATCACGAGCCAAGACCAATAAACTTAATATTTATTTCTACCATGGAACCCGACCCATTCTTGGCACAACCAAGATTATTATTGATTGCTGGAGAAAGCAGTGAATCAACTGTAATAGAATCGTTTTGTAGCCTATCTGAAAATCAATATTTTACAAATTATGTTTCTGAAATAATCCTAAATCAAAATGCTAAATTAAATCATTACAAGTTATTGAATGAAAGCTTAAATGCATTTCATGTTGCCTCTCAAGTCACAAATCTTAAAAATGATAGTGAGTTCAATTCTACTGTCCTAGAAAGAAGTTCGTCACTTGGAAGAAATGAGGTGTTAGTACAGTTGGATGGAGAAAACAGTTCGTGCAATTTAAACGGCTTATATACTACATCCGGGTCTCAACACATGGACAACTTTATAAATATAGACCATTTGAAGCCCTACACTACAAGTAGACTGTTGTACAAAGGAATCCTATCCGGGAATTCGAAAGCCGTGTTTGGTGGTACAGTTTATGTTCAACCTGGAGCAATCAAAACAGACTCCTTACAATCAGATAAGAATTTGCTACTCTCACCAAATGCCGAAGTGGATAGTAAGCCTGCATTATTCATATATGCTGACGATGTTAAATGTGGACATGGAGCTACAGCAGGCAATATTGATAAAGATACACTTTTCTATCTTCGTAGTAGAGGAATTGACTTGGAAAGTGCCAGCAAATTACTGATCTACGGTTTTGCTCGCGAAATTATCGATATCATTGAGTTTCAGCCTCTACATGACTTGGTTGAGAAACTGTTCCTTGATTCTTTACCAAATTATAAATTCCAATTCTAGAAGGTAAAAGATGTACGATTTTCAAGATCTATATCAAGAAGTAGTCATGGACCACAATCGTAGTCCCAGAAATTTTGGTGACTTAGAAGAATCGACCAACTCATCTGAGGGATACAATCCATTTTGTGGTGATCAACTCACATTAAACCTCAAAATTGAATCTGGACTGATAGCAGATGTTTCTTTTACAGGTACTGGTTGCGCAATATCTAAAGCATCTGCATCCATGATGACTGAGAGTATTAAAGGTCAGACTATCGAGCATGCAAATTTAATTTTTCAAGAATTCAGAAAAATGCTCACTCAAGCAGACAAGGACATTACTCTGAATGTAGAGCTTCTAGGGGATCTAGAAATTTTATCAGGGATATCACAATTTCCAGCAAGAATAAAATGTGGAATTTTAGCTTGGCACACTATGCAATCGGCCATGGAAAGTGAAAATTCTACTGTTACTACTGAATAAAATTAACTGATTGGGAGAAATCTTATGATACAAATTCCAATTCGTGTAGACTACGGAGTTCGTGCTTTAGTGGATATCGCAATAAATGCTAATCAAGGACCAGTAAAAACCTCAGATATAGCAATTCGAACTAGCATACCAAAATCATATCTTATTCGGATATTAAATACTTTTAAAAAATTGCAAATACTTGAATCTCGTAGAGGCAAAGGAGGGGGCCACTTACTAAAAACTCCTGCAGAAAGTCTTAAATTATCACTCATTTTAGAATCACTAGATTCGAAATTCATTCCTGTGCATTGCATTGAGGATGCTGAAAAATGTAACCTGTCTCCGTCATGTGCTCAAAGAGATGTTTGGATTGATGTCCAAACATCTGTTTATTCAGTATTATCACAGACAACAATAGCTGATTTAGTAGAAAAATCAGTAAATCCAAAATTTATTAATATTCACTAGCTTCTGGTAGGCATATGTACGATCATAAAAAAATTATTTCCGATTTCCCAATCCTTCAAAGGAAACTCTACGATAATAAAAGGCTAATTTATCTGGATAACGCTTCTACATCTCAAAAACCCCGTCAGGTCATCAAATCACTGGTTGATTATTATGAAAACACAAATTCAAATGTTCACAGAGGTGTTCATGCACTCAGTATGGAAGCAACTGATGAATATGAGAAAGCCAGAGAAAAAGTGGCCGCTTTTATTGGAGCGCCCCAACCTGAGTCAATTATTTGGACTAGAAACAC
>Ga0315338_1000440_pt1 | contig 97978 bp, 93 predicted proteins | sample ASW8metaG_FD_204518 | JGI IMG/M metagenome (GOLD analysis project Ga0315338, IMG submission 204518) | Ammonia-oxidizing marine archaeal communities from Monterey Bay, California, United States - ASW #8 | ecosystem: Environmental > Aquatic > Marine > Coastal | place: USA: California | collected...
GGACCACGGCTCGGTACCAACAACATCCCATTGGGTGTGCCAAGTCCGACCGTCATCGAAAGTTCCGGCTTGGTCATAGAGGCGGTTTGTGGCGTCAAACAGCTGTGTCTGCTCGCTCCACGATTGGGTATCGGCGACATCTTGATAGGTCACCTGCTTGTACCACGGCTCGGTACCCGCAACATCCCATTGGGTGTGCCAGGTCCGACCGTCATCGAAAGTACCGGCCTGATCATAAAGGCGGTTCGAACTGTCGTACAGTTTCATTTGCTCGGTCCAAGAAAATGAATTGTCAACATCCCATTGGGTCTGCCAGGTCCGACCGTCGTCGTAAGTTCCAGCCTGATCATAGAGACGGTTCAGAGTGTCAAACCGCTGTATCTGCTTGCTCCATGAATACGTATCGGCGACATCTTGATAGGTCACCTGCTTGGACCACAGCTCGGTACCAACAACATCCCACTGGGTGTGCCAGGTCCGGCCATCATCGAAAGTTCCGCTCTGCTCATAGAGTCGGTTCAAGTCATCGAACCGCATTGAGTGCTCGCTCCACGACTCTGTATCTGGGACGTCTTGTATGCTCACTTGCTTGGACCAGGGTTCGGTGCCGGCGACATCCCAGTCCGTGTGCCAGGTCCGTCCATCAAGATAAGTCCGGTCTTCCGCAAATCTGACCCAGCCTGTCCCGTAATGGTTGGTGATCTCAGACCAGGGCTCCGAGCCAGTGCCGGTAACAACATGGTCAGCCAACTCAATACTGTGTGCGGCAAGGTTGATCGATGGCAGCATACCGCCATTAATCACCAACGTGTCTGTACCTGAACCGCCATCCAGGGCCACCAGATTATCGGCCGCATCGAAGATCAGCGTATCATTGCCTGAACCGCCGATCAGGATGTCGAACCCAGCGCCACCATCGAGCCAGTCATTACCGCCGCCGCCGTTCAGGACATCGTTACCGTCGAGTCCGCTCAGCGTGTCGTGCAAGGCACTGCCATCTATCGTGTCGTTGCCGGCGGTACCGGAGATTGGCGCAGCGGACGCGCGCAGGTCTTCGGCGGAAAAGCCCGCCGCAACCTGTTCGGCGGTGATCGCGCCGCGCAGGAAGGCGACGTTGTCAATGAGGCCGGGAAAGCCAGTACCCCAAGGGTCGCCCACGAATAGATCTTGAGATGGCCGTTCTCCTTGAATAACTCCTTCCAAGCCAGCAATCTGTCCGACCGCTTGGCCATCGAGATAGAGAACCGCAACGCCTTCCACACCCGAGAAAGTTAACGCAACGCGGTGCCAATCAGCATCGCTTATGCCGATATCTTCTGCCTTGAGCCACGTGTTGCCCTCCGGCGTCGTTAGCGCAACTGAAATGCCATCTGCCGCCAATATAACAGTAAAACTGTAACCGAAATTTATGACGGTACCGCTTGACTCTTCTGCGCCAGCATCCTTCTTAAAGTCGAAAAATAGTGTATACTCCGAATTATTTCGGAACTCTACACCGGCGTCGTACTTGATGCTGCCGCCATTCAGTCGGACCGCACGCCCCTCTTCGCTCTGCTCAAATGTCACTTCAGGACTGACATCGACGAGGGTTACAATATCTGAAAGATCGTCGGCGTTTGAATCAAAGTTTGTATCCAGCGCGACCGGAGTATCGACTTCGGCAGTTTTCCGCAACTGCACTTGGGTTCCGTCTCCTAGTGTCACCACCGCGGTGACTTCGTAGGTACCCGCCACCGCATAAGTATGACTAGGCGTCAGATCAGTAACCGACGTCCCATCGCCAAAGTCCCAAGTAACTTGCGATCCCGCAACGTCGAGTTTTCCATCTGAGCTGTATAAGTTCGATGCATCAAAGGTATGAGTCAGGAGATTCATGCCACTCCCAGAATCATCGATCAAAAAACCTACAATGTCTTCTGGTGTCGTGTTAAAGCGCGTAAGAGACGAACCGACGTCCAACTGCTCTATTAAACTTCCAGGCAGAGCTACCAGATCCGACAACGTTGCACTAGAATCTGCAAGCGCGTTAACAAACAAATCTCCAACGTAATTACTTCCATTCGGCTGAACACGTTGAACAACCAGGTTGTTTTCTGCGGACCAGTCAGCGCTTGGCGTTAGGTTCAATTGCGGAACAATGTTATTTTGTACAACTACGTCACTGGAATTAAAGATCACATTTATTGCAGGGACCCAATCAGACCCAGAGTCTTCATTGTGTAATATAGTGTTGTTTTGGATCGCGAGACCAAGAGTTTCTCCAACAGTTATTCCATGAATGTGAGCATTATAGATAACATTATTCTCGATTAGTATATTATTGAAAATACCGGACGGACCTATATCCGGTGTTCCACGAACAAAAATAGATTGGGTCCACCCTCCTGTGCCACTATCTAAAACATTACTTCGTATGACAACGTTCGATGAAGATCCCGCATCCGCTGACGCCCAAAATTGAATCATATCGGGATGATCAGTGCTTTCGGGAGACCTAACGAAGTCGTGGATGTAGTTGTCCTCAATCACTACATCATTCACACCAGAAAAATCCATTCCGTCGGAACGAACAGTATGAACGTCATTTCCCTTCACTATAAGACCATCAACTTTTTCAAATATCGAAGCGCGTGCCCAAGAGAAAAATTCGTTGCTATCTATTGTAACTGCGCTTGAGTCCCGAACGTATAGTCCATACGCTGTCCCATACCCATCCAGAGCTTCACTAACACCGGTGGCAACATCACCGTCAAAAGTGGAGTTCTTTATGACAATATCACTCGAATTTATCACGCGAAATGGCTTTTCATTAGTAGGGGCGCCAACCGAGGCTGAGTAGTCGAATATTACAGAATCAATTGTCAAATTTTCGACACCCGTTAGCCCCATTTCTGAAAATGTTGCTTGGTTGCTTGCGTCATCAGATCTTATTGTAACTTCACTTGAAAACTTAACGAACGGCTGGGCTTGATCGTACAAACTTAATTTGCCGTAGTCGCCTCCTTCTAGGAGAATTGTTTCGCCTCCGGTGGCTGACTCGAGTGCCGCAATGAGCTGCGCACTAGTGGAAACTGTAACTGTGGTTTCAGTCATTATTTATTCTTCCGTCTCTTCTGGTTTTGCGCAGAATAGACAAGTCAGATTTAGAGGTGCTTAGGTTTCGATGGCATTTTTAAAGAAAAATCTAACAAATCCATATTGCCAATCCCGACCTAATCGACTAGTCGAATTCATTCCTTTGCCGCCCGCTCTCCCGAAGTTGATGTAACAGTCGCATAAGTAGTCTGCCGGACCATTGTGACCGAAGGACCAGCTAACAATATCCGTTTTAATACACCTATCGCGAGTGCGCAGTACATCTCCTCCATAGAGCAGCCCTCTACCGCCAAGCCAGGGCATAGATAACTCGACGGCGAAGAAGCATGGCCCCCCATACATTGCATCGAGCTCGTGGCTCGGGCATACTGGCGACGATTTTCACAAACCTTTTATCTTAGTCGGGGTAATGGCGATCGGCATCGTTTAGAGTGTGCCTTCGTAACTCTGCGGTGCGACACACCGAAATTTAGGTTATTGGAATTGAAGGAAGTTTGCAGTGGCACAACGTGGATAGTACGTAGAGAAATCCCAAGAGCTGTCTGCTCCTGGGCGGTGCAAACAAAACAGCAACTTTCTTGGGCTGCTGTGCATTGTCTTGATAGCGCACGTCATCGGTGTGGAAGAGTTCAACATTGCCAGCTTATTCAACACAAAAATGTCATTTCTGCGGTGCGTCAGCCAAAATCTGAACGAGGATTGTTGCTGGAAAATTAGCAACGAGGATCGTTGCTGGAAAATTAGCAATGACATAACGTAGATGGAACGTGGGGAATGTTCAAAAGCGGTCTGATCCTCAGCGCTACAAACATAACAGCGACCTTTCTTGGTTTGCTGCGCAATGTCTTAATAGCCCGCCTTATTAGCGTTGAGGACTTCGGCATTGCCAGCACTTTCGCCATAGCTATGTCACTCGTTGAGATGACATCGAACATCGCCTTGGACCGGCTAATAATACAGGCACGTGACGGCGATAAGCCAATGTTACAGGCGACCGCCCAAGCGATTAACGCGGCCCGAGGCGCCATTGGTGCAGTGGTGCTTTTCCTAGCTGCCGAACCGCTAGCTCGCTTTTTTGGCATTCCGGAAATTGCCTGGACGTACCAGCTATTGGCCTTGACGCCTCTCATTCGGGGCCTAGCCCACCTCGACCTGTTCAGACTCCAGCGCGAGATGCTTTTTGCTTCCTTTGTCCGAGTCGAATTGGCTTCGCAGGGGTTATCAACCATCGCCGCTGTGATGTTTTCCCTATGGCTCACCGACTACCGCGCCATGCTTTACACACTGCTGCTTCAGCAAGTAATCTTTACAATTGCGACCCACACGATCGCGGGCCGCCCTTATCAATGGGCATGGGAGAGGGCAATCGTGCGGCGAGCCATAGACTTTGGCTGGCCCCTTTTGGTCAACAGTCTTTTGATGTTTGGTATTTTTACTGGTGACCAGTTTATTGTCGGAAGTTTAATTGGCATGACCGAACTGGGATGGTTCTCCGCTGCATTTGCCCTCACGCTCAGCCCAAGCATTATTGTCACCAAGACGCTCCAATCGTTCTTCCTGCCGCAGCTTAGCAAGTTGCAAGATGAAAAGGACGCTTTTTGTCAGCTAGCAACAGTGACGATGCAGGCTGCGATGTTGGCTGGCATCGTTTACTTGGTTCTCTTGGTTACAGTGGGATCACCTTTATTCATCACGCTGTACGGGTCCAAGTACGAACCAGCACTAGCTGTATTTCTATGGCTTGCAGTAATGCAATGTTTCCGCATTGCCAAGGCGGGACCTATTTGCGTCGCAGTATCCAAAGGCAAAACCACGAACCCCCTTATCGCAAACACGATGCGTTTGCTTATGTTCCCTTGTGCGGCTCTGTTGGTGCTGAACGGATCGGGGATGGTTACGGTTGTATATCTTGGAATAGCGGGAGAACTTTTGGCTTTTTTTATGTCGATCTTTCTAGTAAGACTCAGCTTGAGATCTAACAAACTGGACCTATCTAGTCCTATCTTGGCGTTCATAGTTCTATGCGCATTAACCATGGCCAACTTCCTGTTTTGGACCTCACCATCTGCAACATTGCAGTTCGACCAGCTCATTCTTGTGCTGCCTGCATTAGTAGCGTACTGGACGATGCGATCGTTCAGAAATTGGGCTAAAGAGATAGTCAGGCCTCTCAGAGTCCGACTCGAAATGAATTGAATGTTTTCAGGCTCTTGCCAACCTGCGGGTCAGGAGCTGAACGCTGGCGAGGAAGAGCCATGCCTCGGCGCTGGCGATGGTCGCTTCGAAGTCCTTGGCCAGACGCCGGTTGCGGTTGTGCTGACCTGCCCCCCAAATACTAATTTATAGGATGGACCAATTCATTGGGGGAGGATCAGGACCTCACCATGGATGCGCTTTCCAACAGCGTGAAATTCCGCGCCGCCACCTTGAAGGATGATTGTACGCGCGAATGTCCGGCGTTTGATGTGGCCATGTCGCTGCCAGGCTCACGGGTCGTGGAGATGCTGCAACGTGTGTCTCGCGAACGCGGGCTTCCAGATGTGTTGGTGGTCGACAACGGCCCAGAGCTGCGCGGCCGTGTGCTGGACGGCTGGGCACACGATCATGGCGTCCAACATTACTTCATCGACCCCGGCAAGCCGACCCAGAATGCCTATATCGAAAGCGTCAATGGCCGCTTCGGGGAAGAGTGCCTGAACCTGCATTGGTTCACCGGCTTGGCCGAGGCACAACGGATCATCGAAAACTGGCGGATCGCTTACAATGAAAACCGACCGCATTCATCGTTGAAATATCAGACCCCGGAAGAGTTTGCTGCAAGCAGGCCCTTCCATAAAACACAAAGGGAACAGTGTCTCATTAGCAATGGCCCTCAGAATGGGGGCAGATCACTACGACGACATCGTTGGTCACTGACCAGCCTTCGGGATCGAATGATCAAGATCGGTGCAAAGGCTGTCCGGCACGCCCGCTCCGTCATCCTTCAACTGGCCGAAGTTACCGTACCCCGTGATCTATGGGCACAGATGCTGACGACAATCTCTGGCCTCAAGGCAAGGGCACAAGCGCCGTGACAGCCAATATCATCCAGCATCAATTTGGTTACGGGAGTGTCGCACGCAGACACCGAGTTATACCCAAAATCGTGGACAATCGGCCCAATTCCACCCGAATGGCGTCAAATCCGTGGAAGATAGGTCAGATGCTGCGCCAAACCGAAAAAGATTTGGAAAAAGCAAAGGCCTATGCCACTTTCTCGCTACGAAGAAATCCATCTGGGGGATGTCAGTTTAATGGTGGAAGTTCGCGCGATACCGCTTTTAGCTTGGTTGAGGTGTACAATTTCTCATGGGATGCGATTTGTGCTCTTGTTAGGAAGGCGACTATGGACGTATAGCAACGAGCGCTTGTACAATATATCTACAGCACCACCACCGCACCTGAGGTCAGATATGTTACGTAAAAATCAGACCCAGGACGGTTGGTGGTTGCAAAGAATAACAGAAAGAGCCCTCTATAAGGATGGTGTATACTATGCAGCGATTGAGTATTATTACTTGAAAAAATTGCGACGCATATTGAATCCTAAACCTCACGATGTCCTTTTTGATGTTGGCTGTGGAATGGGGCGCGTACTATGCGTGTTTGCGTGTAAGAATATGACTCGTTGTATTGGCGTAGAAATTTCCGAGGAATTGTGCTCATGGGCTAGAAGTAATGCGCGCCAAATGCGTGGAAGGCGCACTACTATCGAAGTAATTTGTGGTGATGCTGCTTCTATTGACGTGTCGACAGGAACAATATTTGTTCTCTACAATCCCTTTGGTTCCAAAACGCTAGATAGTTTTCTCTATAACCTTCGAAATTCTGTTCGGTCGAATCCTCGTTACGTTACAGTTGCGTACTATCGGGATGTGCATCGTGTACTCCTTGAACAAGAGGAATGGCTACAGGAGGCAGACCATTTTACAACATGGAATGATGTCAACGTTAGTATTTGGCGGAACGTTGACGTTGATATTGCTGCCGCAGATAATAACAAGTGTAGGCTTCCGGCGAAGGCCGCAGTCGGGCCGCTCTGATTTCGGCTGGTGCCCTCTTCCCGTTCCAGGGCAAAAACTCTTGCAGTCGGATCTGTGACGTCTTGGCGATGGCGGCGATCATGCGAGTCAGTCACGCCTGGGCATCGATTTCCTTGATGCCCTGCTCTTGGGACTTTCCTCGTTCATAATCTGGACACCTCGAATTACCTCGCTGAGGTGGTCCCAGAAAATCGGACAGTTGTTTAAGGTGTATTCCACCGTTCAACGGAGGGATACGAGATGACGAATCGGCGTCGGTTTACGGCGGTTCTCAAGGCACGTGTGGCGCTGGATGCGCTCAGGGGCGACAGGACGAGCCAGGAGACCGCAACCAAGCACAAGATGCATCCCAACCAGATGAGCACTTGGAAACGCCAAGCGGTTGATGGTCTGGGCGATATCTTTTGAAAAGTCGATACTTGTTCAAGAGTTGTATTGTTCTCAGACAACTAAACGCGCTGTCGAAATAATCGGCGAAAGTATGAATACAAATGAATTTTTGTTATTGCAAATCTAATTATAAAGGATGACTTCCTTAAGGCAAATCTAATCGACCTTATAACAAAAGATTTAGTGCTCGGTCTAAATATATATAAATGTTGTTCGAGACAGTTATTTGTTGAAAATGCCTTCTTGTAGTCGGCGTCTCCGAAGCCATAATCAAATACTCTTACTTCTGGATCGCAGCACAGATCCTCTAGTACCTTCATAAACAGATATGATCCGGCATATAATTTTCGATATTTTGGATCGTATCCAGGGATACCATAGTAAAATGTGCCGTTAGTGATGTATCCAAACAAGAATGCGATTGGCTTATTGGATGCGATCAATATGTATATGTAGAGGCAATTTTTAGATGCCATTGCCTTGAATATGTCGTTCCACTCATTATTATTTCTGAACCCAACGTTGATGTTTCGTTGATATGTGTTTTTTGCAATATCCTCGATCACCTCCATTGCATATGGTAATTCATGAATTGATACACATTTTTTAATTTCAATATTTCCGTTAAAGTGCTTTTCGAGACGCCGCCCTTTTCGACGAATATTTGAGCGCGTACGAGAAGAGCGTGTCTGATACAGGAGTTCAACGGACTTTGGCAGCTCGAATTGCCAATGAAGTTCGGCCCCAATACCTGGGTCGAGCCATATTTTGTGGAATTTTTGCCTAGCTACGTCAAAGAAATCAGATTCGGTGCAAAGATGGCTAAAGAAAATCGCTTTACATTCATTTTTCATGAGAGAATCTGTTAGGCTATTCATAAGTTTTTTGTTTATTTCTTTAGATCGTTTTCCCAACAGTCCATTATACAATATAGCTATCGTGATGATATTTGGTCTATACAATACCTTGTAGCCTAATTTTGATCTAAGTTGCAACGTTTCCAAACGTCCTACCAGGATAGTCTTTGGAATTCCACTTTCTGATAAATAAATCACATGTGGTCTATGTATTTCTTTTCTGTTGCGAAGTACCGCAATGTAATAATCAATATCGACTTCTGGAGAACATATCAATTCTTGCCAATAGGGCCTAAGTTTTTCAACTTCTTCTAGGTTACGCGCCACGGTAACGTTAATCTTAGTGTCTGTTTGAAAGCTTATTTCCACCATTAATCCTGCCCTATCGCTAGCTGCCCTTTACCAACCGAATTGGCTCAAATCTGCCAAATCGCGGATCCTCTGACAAGCGGTATACTCCTGCCAACGGCCAATTGCCGACTATTCAAACGGACTCTAAGAGTCTGTTCCAAAAAGAGTCGAGTGATTTCAGCGGGTTGTGATTCCTTTGGATTTTGCGATTCGAAGGAGACACAAGATGCCCTGAACTGAAACCACTCGGCCTGACTATGACCGCCGAGAACTGCGCTATGCAAGCGATTTGCGCGATGCTGTATGGGCTGTGATCGCGCCCTTTATGCCTGAACCCAACCGGATTGGAAGACCTCGCACGACGGGCCTACGCGAAGTTGTCAATGCCATCGTCTATATTGCCGCGACAGGGTGCCAATGGCGCATGCTGCCGAAGGACTTCCCGCCCTATTCGACGGTTCAGAACTATTTCTACCAATGGCGTGACGGCACAACGTGGTCAACGATCAACCATTCCCTTGTGATGGCGGAGCGTGAACGCCAGGGCCGCGAGGCCTCGCCGTCAGCTGGCGTGATCGACAGTCAGTCGGTGAAAACCACGGAAAGTGGCGGAATTTCCGGCTATGACGCGGGCAAGAAGATCAAGGGCCGCAAGCGCCATATCATCACCGACACCGTCGGCCTGCTCATTGCGGTCATCGTTCACAGCGCCGGTATCCAGGACCCCGGCGGCGCACCGGGTGTACTCGCAGCCATCCGCAAATCCCACCCCTGGCTGCGCCATGTTTTTGCCGACGGCGGCTACGCGGGGCCAAAGCTTGAACGCGCACTGACCAAACTGGGCGACTGGACAATCAAAATCGTTAAGAGATCAGACACCGCGCCAGGCTTCGAGGTCATCCCGCGCCGCTGGGTCGTGGAGCGCTCCTTCGCATGGCTGGGACGTAACCGCAGGCTCGCCAGGGGTTTCCAAAAACTCATCCAAACCCAAGTCGCCTGGATACTCATCGCCCACATCAAACTTTTAACCCGTCGTCTCACAAGAGCTTGAAATCATTCGGATCGCTTTGAGTCAGACTCTAAGCCTGGTGACTACCATTCAATATTCTACGAAACGTACCAAGAAAATTTCTGATGTGTTGCCACAAGCTGGCAGTCATGGCCGATCGAAAAAGCTTTAAGCCACGAAAACTAACAACATTTCCCGAAAACATCTTGAGTGCAATAACGCGCGACAATACCAATCGCTTGCGGCGAGCCTGAGATGGTTGCATTCTCTCAACTTCACTTATATCAATTGGCTGCGCTGCGATGTAACCTTCACTCAATGCGGCCCTGACAGAAGTTTCTCCGACTTTGGTACGAGTTAAAATTAGACTGCGGCCATGTTCCTCCAGAAACAATGGATATCCTTGATTGTCGCAGTGCCAAGCGTCCGCACAAACGATATCAGCGAAACCGCCGGTACCGTCGGGGCAAATTTTGCACCGAAACTGCACGTAATGGCTGAGTATCTCTCCCCAAGATTCTTCATAACTTAGACTTTTTGCGCATCCGGTGCTCAAAGTCGCCGTAGCACGGCCCGGCCAGCCGTCTCCTCGATATCGAAATCCTGTCACGCTATCTTTTGTAACTCCCAGTCTATCGAGTAAGGCCTCGGAAGCCGCGATACTTGGAATTCCGGCGCAGAAAAAGGAAATAAGTAGAGGAATTTTTTCCTTAATGAGTGGGTCCCGGGCACTGAGCGCACGAACAGCAGCTACATCACAGGGCTTGGCAACCAATGCGAACCGGCCAGGGCTATCTAGACACCGCGCGAGAGCGGACAGGGGAGCTGAGGGGGCGTAACGTGAGCCAGCTGCACGGTATATGTCCGCACGCGAAGTGCTCTGCACTGTCACATTTTGCAGGGGTTCGTTTTCAGACGCCGCTGTCTGCACCACATAGTCAACCATCCCGCTCTCAAGCAAGTATACCAGCAGGCCCGATAGTGCTCCGCCGGACGAAGAATGGTGGCGCAATGCTGTATCTGTTGACGCACCAATACGCGTCGTTACAACAGGGCCCCAAAGCGGATGGTCAATTCCTTCCTCGGAGGTTTGCTTCAACTGGATCCCCGGACAACACGATGAAATCAACTCGTTCGTCTCTGTTGTGAGTGGCCCTAGCTTTTGAGGCCGCAGAAAGCCTTGTCGGGACATCGCCATATATACGCTACCCTTCGATACCGAAGCACACAGGCCACAACCACTGCAACAACCATTCTTCACGATGCGACTAAGTGAATTCGTGGGAGGAATCATTACGGTCACTCTCTACATCCATCAGCGTAAGTTTCAATACTGATTCGTAAGCTGCCAACTTGTTCGCAACTACTCTGTTCGCAACACTTATCTCTCCCTTGAGTTTGTCACACTGCTCAAACGCAGTGATAACAGTGTGCAGAATTTCGTCTGTGGACTGTACTTTGCAGTCGGCAACGCGGTTGTAGCCGAGCGCGTTGAAAAGGCCAGCGAACTTTCGACTGTATGCGATCGGCAATACTGGCACACCAGATGAGAACGCGGCGATGCAGGCGTGCATCCGAGAGCCGGAAAAAAAGTCCAGCCTGGCAATATAGCTCTTTGCTGCAGAAGGGCTCTTAAAGCGCGGAGCCACAATAGACCCGGGAAACTCAGCGGCTAGCTTGAGAGCAACACGATAGTCGTCCTCAACCACGTGTGTTTCGGAATTGACGTGCCCGATAAGATGCACCTCACAATTTGGCAAAGAAGTAAAATAACTTACCAACGAGCGAGCCAGGGTGGGATAGTCTACGGACAGAGTAAACATGTTGTCCTTCGAATAGCCGCCATTAAACAGGAGCCCTGAAATGTTGAGTCCAATTTGAATTGGACGGTCCGGGCACCTTTTGGTCCGATGATACGGCAATAGGAAGGCTACGTCTGTTGCCTCAACAACCTCTTTGCCTGACATAAGGGAGGCTACGAATTCAGTCGACAATGTATCACGTGTGACCACATTCCGTGCCGATTGTATCAGCATGGCTGCGATGCGACGTGTCCACCAACGCTCGAAAGGCCCAATGGTTTGTGGACTGAGGACTAGTGGGCGACGGGCAAGCAATACAACCAGCTTGGAAATCGCGCTGAAGAGAAATCGCCTAACCCCATATATATCAGTGAAGCTATCGCCGGCACTGATATCCAGAATAAGATCGCAAGCGCGTACGGAAGTGTAAAGACCGCTTGGCCGAAGAAGATCCCGGGCACGCATCGCCGACAATGTTATGTTGGAGCGCCGAATATAGTGGGGTGCATTATCGCGCCAACACAATACCTTGTAGCGTACTGGCAAATCCAATCCATAAGCAACATTGTCAACCAGTTCTATATGGGCCTCCGTGAGCGCTCCTATACCGAGATTATCGGAGTTAGTCGAGTGCCATAGCAGACCAATTGTAATCGGCGTTGTTAAATTATTAGAAATCCGTCGCTTGTACCAAATGTTTACTACAATCCGATTGCCCTCTCAAATTCTGACAGAAAAAGAGCTGTGTGATTTTTGCATATTGTGTTTCCGTCGTACTCGAAGCGACTCGATAGAGATCACCATGCCCTGAACTGAAATCACTCGATTGCAACATCAACCCTAAGGCCTTCGTCAGCGCTGACTTCTCACAATTAGAGCGTACGTCCGCCCCAAAACGGTGAGAAAGTTGTTTTGCATGAGACAGTTATTAGTCTTTGAACCAAGGGCTGACGCAAACACACTGTATCTATGATCAGCTTGAATTTAACGTCTTTGACAATGGCCGCGTTGTCGCGAATGGAATGTGAATTCCCCATTTTCATAGTTCAGTTAAATAGTTGGCAATTCAACTATACCAACATTATTCACTTCCATTGCGGATGCAAACCGACTATCATTACAGATCTCATTCCAACAATTTTGCATGTCTTTCGAAAAATCAATATCATCAAAAACAATTATACATCCCGGAGCGGCTTTTCGCAATATTAATTCAAGCTGCGCGTAAACAAATTCGGATGTATGTATCGCATCTATAAAAGCTATATCGATTCCATATTCTTGTGATTCAATTGATTTGAAATTTCCTTCGAATGTTCCAACTGTCAGCGTAAACCGGTCGCAAATCTTTTGCATGTTGCCCTGTGCAACATTTGCCCATGTAGCATTCGGTTCAAATGAATACAAATGTCCTGACTTGTTTAAGTTAAGTCCTGCGAGCCAATACATACCAGAAACACCAAAAGCGGCTCCAAATTCAATTATTATACTTGGTTTACGCTCCAAAACAAGCCACGTGAAAAATTCTCCAATTCTTCTATGTGTCCGCACTTGATTGGACGTCCGAGTTGCGTCTTCCCCGATGGTTGTGGGGTACCCATTTACCGCTTTATATCCCTCCCAAAGTGGTAAGGCCCCTAATCTTTGAGTCTCAACAGCGACACCATCTATGCGATCGAATAGACTTGAATGGGAGTCATATGGTGAAATATACTTTAATTTCTTTGATATCCATGAACTTCGTGTATGTTTAATTATTCTAATTCTTACTGGTTTCGATCTAATGTAGTCCTGCAACAAAGGAGGTAAAATCATTTTCGCAAAATGTTTGAGCATTGATAATAATTCCCAGTCATACTAACCGATAGACTTGGCCATTTGAGTTTGGAGACTGTTGGTCGCTGTTGTTGTTGCCCCAGGCTAGAGTGATGATCCTTCTGGTATGCGCATAACTTGAGTGCCATCGGTTGTCTTAACAGCTTGGTACAGATTAAGAATTCGGCCTATTTTTTTGTCCCACAGGCCGATTTGTTCGACGCGTTCTCTCGCTCCGAGGCCTAGCGCCATCAAAGTTGTTGGTTCCGCAGCGAGTTTTCGAATTGCCTCAGCTAGGTCACTGGAAAACTTGTCAGGGGTGATGGCCGGGACCCGAATGCCACAAGTATCAGTTACAATGTATCCTGGGCCGCCAATGTCTGTGGTGATGATAGGCAAGCCGTGCCGCATAGCTTCAAACAGTACAATGCCTGTTGGCTCTCGGAAACTAGGAAACAAAAAAAGATCCGCCTGTCTATACAGATTTTCGACCTCTAAGCGGGTCTGCTTTCCCAGGAAGCGCACACGCTTGCATACTCCCAGTCGTTCAGCCTCTGCTCGACAAGCGTCGAGATCTTCGCCATCGCCGGCAACATCAAGTGTGACGTTTGGCAGGTCCGCCAGCTGTGCCACGGCTCTGATTGCGTCACGTAAACCCTTGGTCCGCACAGTGCGGCCCACATGTAGCATCCGTAGTTCATTCGGGCGGCGCGGTTTCTTTTTTGGGGCCCCCGCCAGCTTGTCTATCCCAACCTCAGTTTCAACAGCGGCGTTGCGAATGGCAAGGTGTTCGAGCCTCTTTGCAGCATATGGGCTCGAATAGATTACGAGGTTAGCCGACTCAAAGGTACGCTTTAACCATGGATCGTGATGGAACCGAAAGTTGTCAAGACTGCGAAGACGGGTGTATCCGGGTTCAGTGCCGAGTTCGTTTCGGAACCCATCTGGTGTCGGCAGACTTCCAGCTATCGGGCCTATTATAAAGGGAATATTCAATCCTGCACATGGGCTGGGGAAACGCATGGCCATCGGAGTTAGGTGGTGCACAAGGTCGTACTGATGGTCCCTGCTCAGCTCCTGTTTCAACCACTTCCGCGCGCGTTGATAAAATAGAAAATACCATGGCTTCAAGGTTCCGTTTATTCGAGGATAAGAAGGCATCCAGGGAAACGCTTTCCACTCGATTACGCCGGCATGCCTCAACTGCTTCGATGGTGGTGTGTGGTCTGAAAACACTTGTGTAAGTACCGTGACGTCGCAGACTTTTGCGATTCTCGATACCAGTTGAAATCCACACCAAGACTCGCCAAGATCTTCACCATCACATTGCGCGCAGACTATCAGGACGCGCAATCTGTCAGATTCAATCATGGGGTAAATGTTTTGTTGGTTGGCCAGACACGAGCGGAGTTCCGTAAGAGTGACAAGAAGTGGCGACTCCGAGTTTTGGCATGCTCACTACGAAGCAGACACGTCGCGGCTGTCCAAAAAAGTGCACGAGAGAGATTGAAAACCAAAACAATCACATATGCGCTGATGCCTGCGACGCGCCCTCCATGCTTCAAGTGCAACGCGACCATGGCGCTGGAAAGCATAAGGTCTCTTTTGTAATCCAACTTGCGCACGGATCCGCCACCATGATGAGTAATTTCGCCAACAGGCGCAAATCGCAATCGCCAACCGGCCTGCTGAAATCTATTACACCAATCGGTTTCCTCACCGAAAAAGAAGAACCTTTCATCCAGCATGCCTATTTCCTCAATCGCGCTTGCGCGCACTAACATGAAACAGCCTGAAACAACCTCTACGTCTCGTTGGTCGGTACGCTTCCATCGCCGCATCTGATAACGGTCAAGAAACATGGGCCATGGAAGTCTCCATAAACCACTTGTTAGCAGGACAAGGTTTCCGAGAGTAGGGTATTGACTGCATGTGGGCTGGAGAGTCCCATCTGTATTCAGAACGCGGCAACCCATAACTCCGACGCCCAGATTCTGATCCATGTATTCGACACATTTACAGATAACAATGTCATGAACTACTGTATCTGAATTCAACAGCAAGATGTACCGTCCTTTAGAAAGACTAATAGCTTGATTATTAGCTGATGCGAATCCCTTGTTTTCTGTGTTTTTGATCAGTGTAACAAAAGGAAATTGTGTTTCAACCATTTCGGCCGAACCGTCTGTCGAGGCATTGTCCACCACAAAAACCTCTACTTCCAAAGTGCCAATCGTAGAAAAGACTGATTTCAGGCATTCTGAAAGCATTACTCTTGTATTCCAGCTAATTACTATAATAGAAATATCCACATTATTAAATTTCATGTTGAAGTCGTAGAAAGATTATATGGTTTACAAAATTTTTATTGCTTCACATTACAAAAAAGCCTTTATTAATTGTGAGTGTTATGTGCTTACACATAATTATGACGGTAGATGTTGTGAAAGCCGCCCACGCTCGCTCCATAGCCAGTAAACCATATTGTTATACAAGTCCGTGATCGCCGAAATCCTCGCGAATTTTGAAAATTATGGCCTCAAGTTGATCTATCTTAGTCTGCCGCAATTTATCAGCACTCAAATAGCCGCTGGAATTTGACAGTCTCCGAAATGCGTTGGCTAGACTCTCAATATGCCGCGAGTTCCATCGCGAAATAGGCCATATATTACGGATCGTACTGACTTTTAAAGCCGTATCGTGTCGTATCCTTCGTAGGAAAGGTTTGGTGCGTTGTATCGAAGAGTAAAATGAGTGGGGCTTCGAAACAACGCTATAATGCAGCGCTGCCGGTTCTGGTACGGGATTCATCGTTTGGGTGGTGTCGCTATATATCCTAGGCCATCTACCTTGCCAAAGATGCTCCAACGCATCTGAAGGAGCAATTGTTACAGGCTCATAGGGTGTGTCAATTGAGTCACACCAGTCTAACCATTTGAAGTCCAGAATGGCTTTCGATGATTTGACTGGTATCCACGGAGTTCTAAAATAGTCAGCAATTATTGAGCCGTGCATTGCCTCGACTATGGCTAATCGGCTGCTAGCTATCTGCCTAATTACATCTTTTGAATCTAGAAGTGGATCGACATAGGAAATTCCAGCCTCATCGCATACACGTCGCCAAACCCCGACGCCGGCGGAAGTCCAATGAGGAATGAATATCACGCCTTTCTTTTCAGGGATGCTCTGAAACTCGGGCAAAACGGAGATTAGCCACGCTCCATCTACAACCGCAAAAGAATCGTCCAAACCCAGTGCGCGAGCTGTCCTCGGGCCTCTGACGAAGTAAAATCTCCAGTTACTAACCACGTTTGATAACGGAAGCGGCCCGTATCCTGCGCCAGAACCACATATAATTTTCTTTCCGCGCACAAACTCAAGGTCGCTCTTTATGAGAGTCCCAATTCCGACTAATCGAACACCATCTGTTTCGGTTATTAGGTTTGGGAACAGTTCGTTCCATATCCACGTGTTCATGTTGTCGCCAAAATTTGCTGTGTCCCAGAAGAACGGTTTCATAAGCTTAGCCTCTTCCAAGGCGGGTTTAAGACGACAAATGAAATGGCTACACCCACATACAGCAATGCCGACCGTAGATAGTGAGGTCCGATCAAGCGAACAACGAACGACTCTCGTGCTCATATATCACAGGTCTCGAAACCCCCAGCGGGCAATCCAATTGTGGCGGCCAATCCATCATTCAGTTACGAACGCAGTGCAATTTTGGTAAAATTTATTGGATCGGATTGGAACTGTGTGCCAAGAGCATTGGTGACATTAAATTAGGTGCCATTGAGGGCGCCCAACTTATCACCGCAACGCTAACTGGCGATATGTCGACGAGCAACTGCAATTTCTGCGGTTTGCACCGTCTGGCACGAAAACAATTCGGATCCGGTTGATGAACAAAACAATTTTGAGACGGAAATCATCAACCCCCGGAGTACCATTTGGAGATCGGACCCATTCCGCACCTACTTCTCCAGAGCGGCAACGTTTATCCGTTGTTGTTATAATCTTTCTTGTTTCAATTCTAATTCCCGTCAGTTTTTGGATTGGCCCGCTTCGAATAACGCCTTACAGGTTACTGCTTTTAGCGTTGTTCATACCTTTGCTTATTATTTGGCTGCGCAGGGGATTTGGAAGAATAAGCACGCCTGATGTTCTTATAGTAAGTTGTGCTTGTTGGGCCGTTCTTGCACTTGTTGTAAATCATGGGGTGGAAATCACCCTTGAAGCGAGTGGTATCATACTTATCGAGACCATTACACCATATTTTATTGCTAGGCGATATGTGCGTAACAAATCGCAATTTCTATCTCTGATAAACGGTCTGGTTATTCTGGTAATTATACTGACTCCATTTGCGATATTTGAAACCGTTACCAGTCGACCGATAATACTGGAAATTCTTGGACAAGCATTTAACGTATTTCCGGATATGCCAACGCGCCCGAGATTCGGTATGTACCGATCGCAAGTTGTCTTTGAACACCCAATTTTGTTTGGTGCTTTTTGCAGTAGCATTCTAGGGGCTGCGTTTTACATCAACAAAAGACCGGTGAGGCCAATTGTGCGTGCATTTCGCATTAGCTCTTTGCTTGTTGCTTCTGTGTGCTCAGTGTCCACTGGTGCAGTAGCGGCCCTTGTCATCCAAATAGGGTTGATCACCTGGGATCGATTAACGCGTGGGCTTCATCGCCGTTGGATGATATTGGCTATTTTGTTTGTGGCAGCATATATTGTTGTTGCGTTATTGTCGAACCGAACGCCATTTCACGTATTTGTTACTTACCTAACTTTCAGTGTGGAAACTGCGTACGGCCGTATTCAGATATTTGAATGGGGAATGAATAATGTTCGGCAACATCCCATATTTGGAATCGGACTCAACGATTGGGAGCGCCCCGCATGGGCAAGCTCAAGTTTTGACAACTTTTGGCTATTGGTGGCAATGCGATACGGAATTCCTGCGTTCGCTTTCCTGGCTGGAGCGTATTTTGTCCTAATTTATCGGATCGGGAATTCTTGGATTGAGGACAAAGAGGTGTCGACGTACCGTACCGGGTTTCTCATTACTTTGGCGGGAATCGGAATCGCAGGTTGTACCGTAGCATTTTGGAATGCAATTTACTGTTATTTATTGTTCATTCTCGGTAGTGCACACTGGATGATGTCTGGAGCAAAAGAAGAGCAAAGCAGTTTTCAGTTTCCCGTGAAAAACCCGAAGGCCTCTGATAAGCATGGTCTTTTCCCAGACTTGAAGTAACGGGATTTGCAAGATTGCGTGATTTTGGGGGTCGTTTTCTTGCTATTCTGATTTGATTCTTGGATCGCCTGTGATTCTCTCGAGGCATTGATTCTGGGGGATCAAATGCGACCGAAACAGCAGCACAAGACGAGGCATGATGATCTGTTCCGTGCCCGTCTCGATCAGATCATCAACATGCGCCACGAGCTTGTCGTCCTGGTGGACAAGATCGACTGGGCCTGACTCGACGGTGAGCTGGCGGGATGTTTGTCCGACACTGGACGGCCAGCGGAGCCGGTGCGCTTCATGATCGGCATGTTCTTGTTGAAGCATACCTACGCACTCTCCGACGAGCAGGTCCGGGAGCGCTGGGTGCATGATTCCTACTTCCAATACTTCACCGGCGAGGATTTTTTTGTCACCAACCGCCGTTCGACCGCTCGTCGATGACGCGCTGGCGTCAGCGCATGGGCGACGAGCGTATCGAAGCCTTGTTTCAGGAAGGTCTGAGCGTCGCGGTGAAGACCGGAGCGATGAAGCCACAGGACACGCGCTGGGTCATCGCCGACACCACAGGCCAGAAGCGTCGCGTGGCACCAGCGATCAAGCGCGAGTTAAGGCACCGCGCAGCGGTCGAACCGGTCATCGGCCATATCAAGAACAAGCACCGTATAGACCGAAATTACCTCGCCCATACCCAGGGCGATGCAGTCAACGCCATCCTCGCCGCGGCTAGCTACAGCTTCTCGCTCATCCTCAAGTGGCTGAGGATTTTGTTGTGCCTGGTCGCCATGGAACGCCGAATGCAGCCGAGGCCAACTGCAGCCTGAAAACCAAATTGTTCACGAGGGACTATCGAACCTGTCGCTCACCGATTCCATTGCGACTTCGGCTGCAAATGTTCGCTCCCCGCCAACACCCCCAACATCCGCCGCGCCCGGTAGGCCCGGATTTTTATCACCGCTACCGCCGCCAATCCCCGCTCGCGCCACGTACCCACCCGATCGGACCCCACGATCCGTAGCAGCTCGAACAGCGGTGACCCGAGCACGGCGACCGCCAACCCCGCCCACAGCAAACGCCCCAGAACGCCGCGCCCATATTCCTCGAAATCATGCGCCACATGCCGGTCCCATTTGGCGTAGAGCTCATCGAAGGAGCGCCGCGCTGGATGGAAAACAATCATGTCCGCAACAAAGCTGATCTTGTGGCCAAGTTCGGTCGCCCGATGACCCCAGTCGCGGTCCTCCGCCACATCGATCCCGGCAAACGGCCCCACCGTGTCATACACCTCCCGGCGCATCGCCAGATTGCCGGTGCCGGAAAAGTTCTGCCGCTCGATATATTCCTTCTGCCGGTAGGCGAATATGCATTCATAGGCCTCAAGCTGTGTCATTTTGTTCGTATCACCCAGCACGATGCGCACGTCGCCACCGATGACTTCGGGTCCGTCGTCCCGTGCAAGCTCAGCGGCAATCGCTGCAAGCCACTGCGGATCGGCGATGCAATCGGCATCGATGAAGGCAAGCAGCCTCCCTCGTGAAAGGCTGACCCCCCTGTTGCGCGCAGGGCCCGGGCCGGGAGTCGCCTCCTCTTCCAGGCGCACGCCATTAAACGCCGCGCAGATCTCCGCCGGCAAGGAATTGGATTCGTTATCGACGACGATGATTTCCAACCCCTGTGTGCCATGGGTCTGCTGCTGCAGCGACGTAAGACACCGCCGCAGATGATCCGGCTGATTGAGGTGCGGGATGATCACGCTTATGTCCGGCGTGGCCTGCTTCATCTCTTCCCCCCACCAACACCCGATACCGTGTTCCCCGCCTCATTGAAACGAACCGCGCGCGGGCGCTGCAGAAACCGAAAGAAAAAATCGACCAGGATCCAGCCATCCATGGCGCCCCCAAGCAGGCGGCGGAACGTCCTCACATCATCACTCCACTCGACCTTCGTGCGCCGCAGTCTGAACGGATCAGTGCCCTTGAAATTAATCCCGTTGACGGACGTGCAAGCCAGCTTGTAACCGTACCGCTTAAGGCACCCGACGCTGTGCTTGTCGAAGTCGTTGAAGGTGCCGTAAGGGTAGCAAAACAGGTCGATTTCGCCCCCAAGCTTCTCCTCCAGGACGGCCCTCGAACCACCGAGTTCGCGCTCCCGCTCAGTGTCGGTAATGCGCGTAACGGACAAATGATTGAGCGTGTGGGACCCGATCCGAAACGAACCCCGGTCCAGCAGAGCCGCCGCTTCCTTAGTCGTCATGAACCGTCCGTCTTCACCCTCCAGCTTCGAACCGATGATGAAGAACGTCGCCGGCACCGCATATCGTTCAAGGATCGGGGCCGCATATTTCAAATTGTTCTTGAACCCGTCATCGAAGGTGAGAACGATTTTTTCCTTGTCCGACTGGTAGACACCCGCCTGCCAGCCCAGGAAAGCCGCCAGGTCCATAACGTCGTAGCGCTTGGAGATATGGGCGATCTGGGCCTCGAAATTTTCGACGGCAACCGCAAACGGGTTCGTCGGCGGGGTCTCAACCCCATGATAGGCGAGAATGCGCACGCCCCTCTTGGCGAAAAGCCGATGCCAGACAAACGCCATTCCACTCAACGCACACACAGCAGAAAAAACAGAGCGCAGACGCGCCTTGAACAGAACGCGGCCGCTTGCAAAGGGCGGCCTTTCGCTCATGCCTTGCTCGCTTTGAGTTCGCGACCGGCGCCGTTCAGCCGCGTCAACAGGCTCATATATACTTCCGCCTGCCTGGCCCAACTGATTTCCGCCAGCTTCGCTTTGGCGAATTCGGCCTTCTTACGAACCATTTCCGGATCGCTGTAAACCTCCAGCACCCTGGCGGCACATTCTTCGACATTGCCGGGCTCAAACATGAACAACCCCTCTTCGCCAAAATACCGCACATTGACCGACAGGCGCGATGCCACGATCGGAACGCCCACCGCAATGGCCTCGGGGATTTTCAGAGACAGCGCAATGTCCATGTGAATATCGGGCACTGGCGTATAGATCATGGCGTCGGCGCCAGCGATGATGCCGGGCATTTTATCGTGCGGCACCGGGTCCATCATCTCAAAGCATGGGGCCAGTCCGGAACTCTCGATTTCCGCCACCACTTTGTCGACATAGGGTCCCTCATTGGCAATTTTCGGAATGATGGAAAAACTCAAATCCGGGAGTGATCCCTCGCGGTAAAGCCTGGCAAGTGCCCGCACCGCGATTTCCACTCCGTAGCGCGGCGCCATCGTGCCGATATAGACCACATGAAAGCCCTGTGCGCCGCGGCCGGCCCGCGCACGGCTTCTCTCCTCGTCCGACAGGAAGAAGTTCTCGTTGGCCGCATTCATCACCACCGTCACCTTCGAGCGCGCCACACTTCGCTCCCCCAGTATGTCGGCGAACGCATGGTTCGCGGCAATCAGCGACGACGCAAACCGGGCCGACACTCGCTCCTCAAAGCGCAACGCTTTTGGCAGCCAGTGGGTGGCCGGGAGGTCATATTTCGACTGATAGACTTCCGACATCAGGTCGTGCACGTCGAGCACCACCTTGGTCCCAAACAACCGTTGGAACAGGGCGCAGAACACAAGAAAGTCAGGCATATTGTGAATGTGCAGCACGTCATAACGCCTGCCCGCCAGATAAAACCTGCTGAGCTTCAAAAAGAAACGGACGAAGGATGAAAGATATTCGAGAATATAACTCACCCGCCCACCGCGCCGGCGCGAAAGCCTGACCCTATAAAGATCGACACCCAAATGGTTCGCGGTTTCGGGCTCGCCCTCCTCCAGCAGGCACAAAACATCCACTTCGTGCCCGTTCTGCGCAAGCAGTTCCGCATACCGCCGCACGCGAGCGTCCTTCAGGTAATACGCGTGAACAATCATCCCAATTTTCATAACAGATGCCAAACTCCTGGAGGCGCATCGAAGAGCTCTACATGTTCCACGGTCCGGGTACTACTGGGCGGCAAACGAACACGTTCTTGCACCACCATGAAGTAGTCGTAAATCCGGTGGCCAACTTAGCGACACACCTCTGCACCTCAAAACCACTGTGACCAAATGCACATACCGCAATACGGAATTAAGGCATCTTGACGCAAGAAATCCAAATGCCGAGCAATGAAAATTGAAGAAAACTGCTGCTCTTGTTTAACGGCTTCACTATAAAATACAACGGCGCTCTATCCTTAAATACTGGTGATAGACAGGTAAACCGGTTTCTCCTATCGTAGGCTCCCAAATCTGGAGACAAACGTCCATAGCATGATGACAATCTTGTCAAACCGACCAGAAGTTGCAGAAAACCGCGGCCTGTCCCTTCCGGCGGGCTCCGGAGCGGTGTGGCTGGCGCTGGCCATCGCTGGCATGGCGGCGTTCTACTGGACCGGCCTGGCATCTCTTCTCGATGCCTGGGAGCAGCCGGAATACAGTCACGGCTATCTCATTCCACCGATCGCCCTTTACCTGTTTCTGATCCTGCTGCCGCGCGAGGATGATGACGCTACCGCCAAGACCAGAAATCGCGGTTTTGGTGTCACAATCGTCTTTTTCGGATTGGCGGTAGGGCTGCTTGGCAACCTGGTCAACATTCCCGACATTTCCACCTATGGCTTTATTGCTTGTGCCGCCGGCCTGGTTCTCGTCTGCATGGGAATCCGCAAGGGCCTGTTGTTATGGGCACCGGTGATTTATCTCGCTTTCATGCTGCCACTGCCGAATTTCATTTACTGGCCGCTGTCGATCAAGCTGCAGATGATTTCGTCTGAAATCGGTGTCTCGGTCATATCCTTCTTCGGGGTACCGGTGTTCCTCGACGGCAATGTGATCGATCTGGGGGTCTACAAATTGCAAGTGGCTGAAGCCTGCAGCGGGCTGCGCTATCTGTTCCCGCTGGCAAGTTTCGGCTTCCTGTTCGCGGTGCTCTACAAGGGACCGTTTTGGCACAAGGCGGTACTGTTTTTGTCTTCCATGCCGATCACCGTCCTCATGAACTCATTCCGCATCGGCGTCATCGGTGTGCTTGTCGACAGCTACGGCATCGAGCAGGCCGAAGGTTTCCTGCACTTTTTCGAAGGTTGGATCATCTTCATCAGTTGCCTCGGCCTGCTGTATCTTGAGGCGGTCCTGCTGCAACTCCTGGTGTATGACCGAAGGCCGGTTCACGCCATGCTCGATGTCGACATCGCACAGCTCGGGCGCCGCCTCGGACGGCTCGGCGGCATCCCTTCAAGCCGCGCACTGGTATTCTCATCGGTTGCCATTCTTCTGGCCGGGCTCGCCTGGCACCTGGCTCCTGCCCGCGCATCGATCGCGCCTGAGCGCGCGCGCCTGGTACTCTTCCCGCTCGAGCTGGACAACTGGCGCGGCCGCCGCGAAACACTCGAATTGTCGATCGAAAAGGTGCTCGCGGCCGACGACTATCTCCTTGCCAACTACACCGACGAAACAAAGCGGACATCCGCCAATCTGTTCATCGCCTATTACAAATCCCAGACCGAGGGCTCCGGCATTCATTCGCCTGAGGTCTGCATCCCAAGCGGCGGCTGGGAAGTATCGAAATGGGAAAAGGCAAAAACCGGCGTCCGCACCCCCTTCGGTGAATCCCTGACGGTCAACCGCGCGATCATCCAGAGAGGCCTGAACCAGCAACTGGTCTATTACTGGTTTCAACAGCGCGGCCGCAGCATAACCAGCGACTACGCCGCCAAGGGCTATACAGTATGGGACTCCATGACCCGCGGCCGCACGGACGGCGCACTGGTTCGCGTGGTCACACCGATCGCACATTCGGAAACCGTTGCCGAAGCAGAGACACGCCTACAGGGTTTCCTGAAGCTGGCGTTGGACAAGCTGCCCAAATATATCCCGGAATAGAGTTTCGTTCTTGTTTCTGTCGAAGAATACCCAGTTCGTAAGCACGTAACGACAACATGCTGCGTTCAACAAACAGGTTCCAGTTTAACGAATTTTGTCCGCGGTAACCGTCCAAAGTCGCGCGGCTTGTCTCAATGGATCGATCGTGTGTATCCGCCACCATTCGACCTCATCTCCTGTTTGATGGAGCTGTTGATGATGGGTTACGCATAGCGGAACGGCGAACTCATCACTGACCTTGCTCGCCATCGCCCTTGGTTGGGCAAACTGAACATGGTGCGCCTGGGCCGGTCGACGCTCGCAGATGAGGCAAGGTTGTGATGCGACAAACTTGAGATGCTCTTTGCTTCGGAACCTTTTGGGTTCGGATATTTTAAGGACTGTTTTGTCAATGGTACCTGTTCCGTTGAACCCCCCGCTCACAGGAACCTTGTAGCCCTTTAAGCGATCTGGCGTTGGGTTTGGTGCCTGCAGCTCCTGTGCACGCGCCTCACAAAAATCGACCAGGACATCTGCATAATGCTGATCAGATTTATCCTTTAACTCAGGAGCTTCCGCCCTCAGCCGATCGAGTTCACCACAGTTATCCGTCCAAACTGCTTCCAATTGCTTGAGTGAAACTGCATCTGCCAGGGCTTTACGGAGCTCAGTCAGAAATGCCTTTGGCTGGCCATCGAACGTTTTCAGATCTCCATCTGCGGTACGCAACACCCAGGCATCGTCAACTTGACTGCCATTTGGCTCAATCGTCTTTTTGCAACTGCGCCTAACGCCAGCTTGTTCCTTGTCATAAAGAGCGAGCCCAAACGGATTGCCAAAAGTAGCGAGAGCACGTTTGGTAGCATCCGTCTCGGCCGCCTTTAAAGCAACGTCATGAGCTGCCCCTGCCGTGGCGCCTATTCCTTCACCCGTCCCATTTCCCTCACGAACGACACGCTCCTTTCCAGCACGCACGGTGATCCTCACCTTCGCGGTATAGACACAGCAATACCTGCCCTGGATCGTTCTGCTCCAAACGCATTGGGTCGAAACCGTCATGCGGTCCCATGCATCATATCCGAAAATGCGATTGGCTTCCGCGATCACATGCCAACCCTCGACATATGACAAGGTGCTTCCATTGGCATGGCGTGTCTTGACATATTTGCCGCTCAGCTTGGAGCGAAGGTTCCGCCGTTGAACATCCGTGAACGCCATTACTTGGTCCTCACCGAAAGGTTGGGTTTCGGGTTGCCGAGACAAACCCCCGGTATTTCCCGGCCAGATTTCAGATTTGCCAATACGCCCTGCCGATCAAGTTTCATCGGTTGCGGTTTCCAAAACTCTTGCGGGACCTCATCCTCGGACACCACGACGAGCGATGGCTGTGACGGTCGCAATGAGGCTGTAAAATCGGGTTCAGCAAGCTTTTTGATGTCAGCCTCGCTCATCACCTCAAGGGCTAAACTTCTCTTCCGCTGTGCCCGGTATTCGAGCCGGTCCAGGCGCGTTTTCATCTGGCCGAGCCGATCTCTAAGACCTGCTGCCATTGCTTCGTCAACAAGCGCACAACGCACGACCTCAGCGATCATTTCTGGTAAGCTTGTGATTCCTTCGAGAGTGTCGCGGAGGGTTTCGTCGTCAATTTCGGGCACCTCGCTGATGAGCTGGTTCCGTAACTGCACGTGCCGCGTCAACTCTACTTTGAGAGGGTAGGATGTCGCCATAATCAACTCCAGTCATACAAGATGCTAACAATTCTACAATTGGCTATCTAATGATTAATAGATCAGAAGTCAATATTTTTTCATCTTTAATGATGATTTATTAATCATACATGTTACTGAAGCAGCAAATTAAGGCCGCAAGGGCTCTCTTGGATTGGAGCCAAACAGACCTGGCAAATGCAGCCTCTGTGGGTATTGCCACGATTACACGGATGGAGGTTGGAGAGGGTTTGGTCGGGGGAGCCGCAAACAGTGTTTGGAAGATTCAGAGGGCTCTGGAATCCGCCGGAATTGAATTCATATCTGCAGATGATACCGGTGGCCCAGGAGTCAGATTAAAAAGAAACCCGGACCAATAATTTTCAATCAATCTCGATCATTCTGACGCCGCCAAACAGAGGGCGCTATCATGCGATAGGCAGTGTCTCAAAGAAATCCACACGGCTGCCCGCAGATCAACAATAGAATTTGCGAAACGAACCCATTTGCTGCATCGCAACATTCAGCTGTCAAAAAAAGTCGTTAAGATCGCCAGCTTCGTTCAACGCCACAGTTTGCTCCATTCGGGCCATATTCAGTTTGTGAAACAGCTCAAAACTTCGTTCAAGTTGCCGCATGAGAACCCCCTCATAACGCGACAGTCTCCCCAGGGTGTCGCCATGGTTTGCGTCTCGCCGAAAACCTTCCGCCAAACGTGCCTGGGCCAATTCGAACACTCTTTCCATCTCGGCTTCAGCTTCCTTTCTGGCGGATGCGGTCTCTGCCGAGAGTGATTCATAGGTTTCAGAGATAACGGGATCAATGCTGGTAACATCTGACACCACGATCCTGACGGAATCCATTTGGCTTTCAGCCCCCGCAATCGAGAGCAGCCCTGCTTCAATCCCTGGGACGCGACGAATACGCCACATGATCGTCGCAATTCTTGTCGCAACTTCGTGCTCCATTTGAGACCCGGGCTGGAGTTCATCCAGCACACTTGCCACCAAAGTTTCCAGTTCGTCGGCATCCTCATTATACGCAATTATCGTTTTCGAGGTCAGTCCATGTTTGAAGGCATTCTGGCGTGATTTGTTCTTACCCATTGTTGTTTTTGGCCCGGTACTCTGCAGCGCATTGCGATGGTTTGCTTCGATTTGTTTTTTGCTGGTCATGATATTGGCTCCCCCTCAAGATATAGCGCAGTTGAACATCAATGTTACCATATGTCGATACCTTGGGGGCACCTGCCCGCATACTCCATCATAATGCTCTATCAAAAACCGTCGCCAACCCACCACGGGTTCAGGCCGCAGGCGATCAACCAAAACGGCTGAAGTTCACGCTCATGCTGAGCGGTTCGTCATCCCGGATCGTTCGATTGATGTTATGGAGTCGAGCTTGATCACAAAGGAAACGGGATTGCGGCTCCTTGTTCGGAAGCCCTTCTGCGAAATCACGGCAGCAGCACAAATTTCCGACTCAGCGTCCCGAACACCTTGTTCGATTTGCCGCTGCCGTCATCCCCGTCCTGGAATCTGAATTCGTAACCGAGCCCAAAATGCCAGTAGCGGCTCAGTTGAACGGAGTATGTCGGACTGATGCGGGCGAATGTCCGGTCCGACCCTTCAGACGAGGTGGATGTCTGCATCGAGTAGATCGCGCTGAGCGAAACGGATGAAATGGTGTTGATGCGATGCGACAGGTTGGCATTTACCGACCGGTTTTCGCGCAACCCATCGGTCGCGCTCGGAGACACCGACTGCGAAAAAGAAACCCCGACATTGGCAACACCAACCTGATAGTCAAAGCCGACATCAAACAATGTCCCGACACGTGTATCACTCTGCCGCATACCGGCAATGGGCGTTTCGGTGCTGTGGATGAGGTTGACGCCACCGGAGCCAAACACCGTCAGATAGGAAGTTACGTCCGTCGTCAGTCGGCCCGTCACCGAAAAGGTCTCATTTCTGGTGTCTTCAAGATCATCCCGTCTGAGAAATCCCGCCGTTCCCCGGACCTCGAAATCAGTGTTTTCCGTCAGATTGGTGATCCACGCGGCCGACGTTTCAATGTTCTGGAACGGCGTCAGCCTGTCCACAGGGCGGCCGAAATCGACTGCGTCGAATCCCGCAGACACGGTTAGTCTGTTTGACCGGTTAACATTGACAGACACATTGCCGCCCACCGAGTAGCTGATCCGATCCGTTGCCCCGTTATTGACCCCGGTATCCTCGAATTCGCTGAAAGTCGTGTTTTGTCGTGAAAATGACGATGTCAGTCCGAATGTTGATCTGGGCCCTCTGATCTGAAGATTGCCCCCCGCATTCTGGCTGAACGAGTCAAGATCACTGTCAGCGCCGGGTCCGGCAAATTCATTTAGGTTGAACCCTCCACTGACATTCAGCGTCGACCGCTGTGTCGTGGCCTTTACATCCAGGGAAACCGACGTTGACGACCCGTAGACCTCGCCATCGGAATCCACATCGACCCCGATATTGTCGTCGACTTCCGCTCTTTCCGTGATTACGCTTGTGGCAGACCAGTCAACCGCCTCAGCCGTCGGCACCGCCAGAAACAGGACAGCAACCGTGACAAGAAGTTTCGCTGGCAGAGTACCGCACGTGACCAAGTTTCGGCTGGTGTCCCGCCGAAGTTTCATTCAAACAGGCCCCCGAACAGCCCCCTCTCCGGCACGACGACCACATCGCCGTTCCTCAGATAGATATCCGTGCTCAGGTCCCGCCCAGAGCTCACATCGCTATAGTCGAACTCGAGTGTGATTTCATGGTTTTTCGCCTTTCGGATAATCTTGATCCGGCGCTTTGCGGCGAACTCGGACAGACCGCCGGACAGGCTCAATGCCTGCATCACGGTCGTCGGTGTGGTTATGGTGTGACGCCCGGCATTTCTCACCTGACCGGTGACATAAATGTTAGCCTCTCTGTCAATCGCGTCTTCGGCCACAGCCTGAACCGTTACCGTGACCACCGGATCGGTGATAAACTCCTTCAGTTTCGCCGTCAGTTGCCTTTCCACCTGGCTGGCCGTGCGTCCTCTGACCCGCATATGCCCGGCAAGAGGAAAGGAGATCGTGCCGTCTGGCGCGACGATGACCTGCCGCTGCAACCCCTCTTCCTGCCAAACCAGAATATCGAGCGTATCGCCTGCTCGCAATCGATAGGTCGAAACATCCGCCAACGCAGAAAGTGTCGACATAAATAAAAGAGAAATCACCAGAACCAACCGCATGGCTCGCACACCTCAAGTTGTTTTTATGAATTAAAGCCCTAAAAAGCTCTATCAAACACGGCAGTCGCAAGCACTCTATCTAGAGCGCTCCTGTTTTATTCTTACGTGAGTAGTTCAAAGCCGGCCTCCTGTTACGCATGTCACAATATTATGCGGGCACAGTGGAAAGCGTCTGCCCCGACTCATTTTGAGAACTGTAACACACCAGCTTTTGCCTCGAAATGGCCATGATGCGCCACATTTACGATTTCTTAACCCTTCGACATAAAGGCCACACCTGTGGCCGCTGGCCGAGATTGCCGTGCTGAGTAGCTTATTTCAGAAACTCTTGAACCCAATGTTGATGTAGCGGATGATTGTGAGCTATATCGATGTTCTGAAGGGGCGGAGTATTGTTGTCGGCCATAGGAAACACGTTAGGATGCAAGACAACACTCAACCAGCTTGTTGTCCTGTTCGGATTACGGCTCAACCACCACAAAGTCTGAATCCGATATTACGGCAACCACACCCACAGCAAATCTGACAACTTCGCACGTCACACGAACTCCAAAGTGCATTAGAATGACGAAAATCAACGTATCTGAGGCAGTGAGGCGTGGCTTCGGGTCCCGGCATATACTTCACCGAGCGATCAATGAGGGAAGACTCGAAGCAACCAAACAAGAAAACGGTCAGATCTTTCTTGACCTGGCCCAACTCAGGCGTGTGTTGGGAAGAGCGGATACGGAGCATCGGAATCTGCCGTCAAAAGCCGTTGCAAAACGCTTCAGTAAGAACGAGCCCAGCTCGTCGACCAAGGAACATGGAAAACAAATCGACCTGACAACGAAACACGAGCAGTCATGCCTGCTAGTCTTGGGTATGCATCGCAGTGGAACGTCAGCATTGACCCGATGCCTAAGTCTTTTAGGTGCGTCACTGCCGAAGAATCTAATGCCGGCAAATGATTTCAATGAGCCGGGTTACTGGGAATCGATGGACCTCTGTGTCATTCATGATTCCCTGCTCCAGTCCAATGGCTCGCACTGGAGCGATTGGGCTGAATTCGATCACAGCTGGTATGGGTCTTCAGATTATCGAAAGCACAAGCGTCTAATAAAAAATTTCATTCAAGACAATTTTGCGAACGTTCCGCTGTTTATTGTGAAAGATCCACGGATTTGCCGTTTCCTTCCACTTTGGAGATCTGTATTGGATGAATTGGAGATTAGCTTTTACCCAATAGTTCCGCTTCGCAATCCTCTTGAAGTTTCCAAATCATTGAATGTAAGAGATGGTTTTGGCGCAGCTCGGTCTTGCCTTATCTGGCTGAGACACGTTCTGGAAGCAGAATATGAGACCCGAGGTGTTCGAAGAGCGATCACGCGATTTGAGAACATGCTTTCAGACGCCAGCGACACCACCTCGAGAATTTCTAATCGACTCGGAGTAAGCTGGCCGCATCCGTTAGTCGATTTCTCTTCAGATATAGAATCTTTCATCGACGACAAGTACCGGCACAGCAGCTTCGCTCTTGCAGATTTACATGCGCAACCGGAAGTGGGGAAATGGATCATCACCGCCTATGATGCATTATGCGTTCTGGCCGATGAGGGTGAGAACGAAGAGGCTTACGAGATCTGCGATGCAATCCGCGCCCAACTGAACGATATCGGTCCGGTCTTTGCAGATGTGATTTCGGAGGCGGAGCGCTCTGTCCGCGTTCCTTTTGCGCGCGAACTTGACGCAGCAAAAATGATCGCTGATGATCGTGCATTGGATATCGAACGTCTTGGTAGAGAACTCACCGGACGGAACGCTCAAATTGAAAAACTAAAATTGCATTCGGGCAAACTTTCTTTGGAGGTAGTGCGCATCGGCGATGAGTTGACCGGTCGAGATGTACGCATTACGGAGCTTGAGACGGCGTCAGATGAACTAACATTAGAGAGTAAGCGTCTGGTCGGGGAATTGGCCGAACGTGACGCAAACGCCGCGGACCTGAAGGTCGCAATAGACACATTGTCATCGGAAGTTGAACGTCTAAGTAAAAAACTTGCTGGACGAGATGCACAAATCGCACAGTTGCACGCGGCCGCGGGCGATCTGGCCGCAAATTTGGAACAAATGAGCAGCGAATTGTGGTTGCGCAGTCAAGATAATAGGCACCTGAAAACAGCTTTGGCGACCGTTGAAAATAGCCTATTTTGGCGGATGCTTAGACCCTTCCGGTCTTACTACTCGACTTCCTTGAAAAGCTTGGCATGGGATTCGTTTAGCGCACTCTTTCTCGGGATCGCTTCTGTACGTGGTAAAACGGCAATCCACCGGTTTTTGATCCACAAACTTCAGCAGCGCTTAATTGAAAAAAGCGGGCTGTTCGATCCTGTTTGGTATCTGGAGACAAACTCTGATGTCAACGACGCTAGAGTAGATCCCATCGTCCATTATATAAAGTCAGGTGCTGCGGGAAGGCGCGACCCGCATCCGCTGTTCGATGCTAGTTGGTATTATGAAAAATATCCATGCTCAAGGGAAACAGGTTTAAACCCCTTGGTGCACTATATTTGTTGCGGTGCCGCGCAAGGATACGATCCGAACCCGTTGTTTGATTCAAACTGGTACACCAGTAACAATCCCGATGTGCTGCGGGCCGGATTAAATCCGTTGTTGCACTACATCGAATATGGTGCGGCGGAAGGACGCGATCCAAACCCGCATTTTGACTCAAATTGGTATGTTCGCACCAATCTGGACGTAAGCAGGACAGGTATGAATCCGCTGGCCCATTATCTAACGATCGGAGCCAAAGCAGGGTGCAATCCGAATCGCCTAAAAGAGCACCAAGCCTTGAGCTAAGTCGACTATGAACTATGGAGTTTATCGACAAGTCTCACGCAGCGTCGCAATTGGTGTCAAACAAGGGTACTCTTCATACTTGCAGCAAGTAGCGCTTCTACTATGCGAAATTTCCGTGATGCTCGCACTTAGATACAGGATCATTCAAACTTTGGAGAGTAGTCCTGTTACAAATATAGACATAAAGAGTAATATATAGCACAGATAAACTGTCTAATGCAGACACACTATCTAGTAAAGAGAATATAAATGGAAGATCACTTTAGCAAATATGAAATAGACAATTTAATTTCTTCTATCCGTCGAGGAGCTCCACTGCACCCTCCACTTAGGAGTAAATTTGCAGTCACGACCAAACGCCTACTGAAGAAGGCAGAAGTTCTTACGGTAACTTCCCAGATTCTTGCCCAACAGTGCGCCGCGCAGCTTGCTGAATATGAAAACGCGGTTGATGAGCAATGGGTTAAAGACATCGCCGAGGAGATTGAATGGTGGTGGGTATGGACCATCAGCAAAATTCAATCGGGTGATATTCGGTTGTGGAAGGAGTTTGCAAGCAAACCATTTCCATTTGAAAAATATGTCACCGAAGAATCCAAAGCTCTGAGAATATTGAATATTGGATGCGGACCGCGTTCAACGCTCGGCTTGAAAAGTAAGAACCGACATTTGATGGTCGATAATATGGATCCTCTCGCACTTGCATATAATTTCATTATGAACGGCCTCGGTGTAGTTATCGGCGAGCCAATAAAATTCGGCGCTGTGGAAATACTGAGAAAATTGGATATTCCTTATAAGTACGATTTTATTTCCGCAAAAAATTGTCTAGACCATGCTTATGATGTGCCAAAAGGCCTAGATGAGTTGGTATCAATTCTAGATAAAAAGGGGGTTATACTACTGGAACATTATGAAAATGAAGCAGAATCACAGAATTACCTTGGTCTTCATAAATGGAATATAGAAATTAGAAATGGACGTATCCATGTTTGGAGTAAAATAATCGATGAATACTTTGACCATAAGTCTTACGGTTTGAAATTGCGCCATGAGCGTGAGATTAGAAATAAGGGATCCGGCGTACCTCATCCATTTGTCACAATATTTCTTGAAAGGCTCTAATGTATTTTAATGTGCGCACGAAAAAACATGGGGCAACAAGTAACTATCAGGTATTTTTCCTGTACTAAATGAATACAATTTAAATGAAATTCGAAATTCTGTCAGAAAACAAATCAGTTAGAATTATGCAATATAGAGTAAATAGAAGATGTATAGGCGTAATAATACGCAATAGAGACATAGCGCAATGACCAATGTAGCAATTACAATGATGAGAGACGAAGTAGAAATTGTAAGTGATTTTTCGTCTCACATATTATCGTTTTTCGATAAGTGGATTTGTGTAGACCATAAATCGTGTGATGGCACATACGAGTTTGTAAAACAATTAAGCGTAAATGATGGTAGAGTAGATATAGTAAAATATACCTCAGAGGGGTACTTTCAATCGGAGATTATGACATATATTGTTCGTAATCATGTTGATTGTATTAGTGCAAAGTGGATATTTATAATTGATGCAGATGAATTTTTACCGTTTAAATGTAAGGGCGAGTTTGATAAAGCACTCGAGTCGCATAAGGCAAATTCAATCATTCGAATGCATTGGCATAATTTGGTGCCAACCGAGTATTCAAGTGGCAGAGTGCAAGGGCGGCACTTTCTTTTTCCTGGTCAGCCCGCAAATCATTCAAAAATAGCATTTCAACCATCGTTGCTGCCATTGACCGATTTTTTTGTGGCCCAAGGAAACCATGACCTTTTGGTAAAGTCGGAGGGAGGTGCCTTGGAAGCCATAAGTACTTTCCCATTATATCATGTTCCAGTACGAACGTTTGACCAATTGAAGATTAAACTAGCTAACGGGGTAGCCGCTTACAGAGCAATGAATGCAGTAGGCGATACCTTATTGGGTTTCCATTGGAGGAGTATCGCCGAACTGGTCCAAAAGCGTGGGCTTGACGTAAACATTGCCAACTTTGTCTCGGCGACCTACGGTACTTTCGAATTCGGAGAGAGCCCCTCTGCCCCCAAACGAGATCTCATAGAACAGGGATATCGAGAAGGCCCACTTGATGTCGCCTTTGCTCGGCGTTCAAAGCTGCCAACCGATACGAAACAAGCTACAAGCGAAGTGATTGAACTCGCAGCTCAGCCGAATGGGGGTATTTACCTTGTTGGTGAAACCAAATCAAAAATATTCAAACTTGATAACAATACAATTGAAAAGAGTAACCAAAAAGTATTCGAACGACTTCCACAAACTTATAGTGCCACATTTTCTGATAAACCTAAAGATATTTTGCTGGAGTTTTTGTACCCTTCTTATGCGCCAATCAAGCATCTGATGCCCACGGCATGGGGAGGGCACATCCCCTTTATGTTTTCGCTAATTTTTGCTCAGCAGCCCCGAAGGTTTGTGGAACTTGGAAGTCATTGCGGTGCAAGTTTCTTTGCGGCTTGCCAAGCAATCGTATCCAGCAAGATCAATTGTGAGGCTGTTGCAGTTGATCTCTGGACCGGTGATCATCAAACGGGCTTCTATAATGAAAAAGTGTTTGAAAATTTTAGGTGGATACTGGAAGAGAATTTTAAAGAATTCGGATCCTTCAGGCGGTCAGAATTTGATGAAGCAGTGGGGCAATTCGAAGATGCTTCGATCGATTTGCTACACATTGACGGTCTTCACACATATGAGGCAGTACAAAATGACTTTGCGAGATGGAAACCCAAACTGACCAGTAGTGGCACAATTTTGCTACATGACACCAACGTTTATCGCGATGACTTTGGCGTTCATCTACTCTGGGACGAAGTTCGTAATGAAGCAGAGTCACTGAATTTCTTGCACACACACGGTCTAGGCATTCTTGCTTATGGCGGTGTAAAAAACAATCCCATCGCGAGAGTGATATCAGAGATCAAGAAAAGGGAGGTACATCATCTCATTGAAGCCCACTACGAACGGATCGGAAAGCTTTCTGTTATGGAAGCACTCACCGCCATCGAGAGTAAGGCACAGAGAAACGAGGCTGACTCAGAGAAAGGGTTAACTGATAGATGGTTAGTTGCGTGGCAGGAATGGTTTCGGAAGTTTAGTCGTAATTAGAACGAGGTGTATCCTGTATGAAAATTAGCTTGAGTGACGTACATAAATATGAGGTTATAAGTTTAATAGATTTATCTTGGTACTCACATCAAGCTAAAAGGGTTTTTTACTCTCAAAAAAGTGCTTTTGAACATTTTCGAAAACATGGTAACGAATTAAATGCATGTCCAAATAAGATGTTTGATACTTTTTGGTATAAGTGGCAAAATCCTGATCACATACAATATTCCACTATACTTGATCATTTCGCAATATGTTCTTTAGAGCGTACAATCGACCCTGGACCATTTATCGACCTGGTTCAATTTAAAAGAAAATCTGGGATTGTGGACCCAATCAAAGCAGTGCTTGCCACATTTGATCCAACTTGGGGCGCAATGGAAGGTGTGTATCGTGCATATTCGGATTTAACGAAGCGACAGGCTGAATTTCATGGTTCCGTCGCAGCCGATGTCATAAGAGGCCCATCCGATGTGGGTGCCCGTAAACGAAGAAAGTTCCTCCTGTGGGTCCAAATTGGTCCGAACTCGGAATTTGCCAAATGGTTTAAACCAGGCGCGCCAAGAGAATGGGACTTGTTAGCGAATTGGTACACACCAGATGAAGTAGATCCAAATCTCGGAGAGTATTCTTTCGTTCAGACCGGCACTAAATTTACATCAGTATTTAATGTTTGGCGAAAGTACCAAAATACGTTCGCAGGGTATGATGGCGTATTATTATTGGATGACGATATAGTATTCGAGCACAAAGATATTGACGATATATTTCATCAGTCACAAGAGTATAATTTAGATATATTTCAACCAGCGCTAACAGTAAATTCACACAGTACATGGGAAATATTTAAAAAACAGAAAAATAGCAAGTTCCGAAGATTAAATGGTGTCGAAATAATGATGCCAGGGTTCTCTAAGAGGACCATAAACAATGTATTCCCACTATTTGCTTATTCGATTAGCGGATTTGGATTAGATTTCCTGATCTCTAAAGCATCAAAGAAAAGAGGGTATACCGTTGGAATTTTAGATGAAGTTCCAGGATTCCATTCAAAGGAAATTGATCAGGAAGCAGGAAATTACTACAATTTTCTGCGGCGATACGGAATAAACGCGAAAACCGAACTTTGGTACTTAAAGGAGGCATTTTCGCTTGAAACCGAGTTTTATCAAATAGGGTCATGAATGAAGCCACAATTAATTATACATATAGGTGCCGCCAAGGCGGGTAGTTCAGCGATCCAAGGCTATCTCAGGCTCAATTACAAATTACTTGAGCACCGAGGGATAGTGGTGCCCGGACCGGACCTACAGCGTGGTTCGGAGGTGACTGGCGAGCATATTTGGCTTATGGAACAGTTGAGGGCAGATCCAACAGAAGGTGCAAACGCAATAATGCGTCGTCTAGCCCGGCTGCAGGCTGAAAGGAAAAACAAGGAAACAAGAGCGTATATCATTAGCGCGGAAAACCTTTCGAATTCAATGCAGCACGAGTTTTTATTTACAAAGCTCACGGACTTATTCGTCATAAAAGTGGTAATATACATAAGAAGGCAAGATGAATTTTTGTGTTCTTCATGGCAACAATGGGGGTTAAAGAGAAATGGAGATTTTTGGAGCTGGCTATTAAATAATATTGGAACAAAAGCGAACTGGGAATTGGTTATAAATCCTTGGGCCGAATTGTACGGCAAGGAAAATGTTTTCGTACGTATATTTGAAAGTCAAAGACTGAAAGAAGGAAGTTTGATATCGGATTTTTGTTCAATATGCGACATTCAGATGGACGGTTTACAGCCACAGGTGGGTATGCTTAATCCCAGTTACAACTTGGCAATTCAGGAAATGGCTCATGAGGCGAGGGTTTTGTTTGACGGTATTCATGACAACGAATTCTATCAAATGGTATCGGACCTCACGGGTGATCGATATCACAAGAATGACCAAGAGAGTTTCCTTAGTGTTGCTCAGCGAAACGCTATATTATCACACTATGAGGCTTCCAACCAAATCGTTAAGGCTGAATACTTCTCAGAACTGGGTTTGGATGAGAACCTTTTTTCTACTGTTCGGCCCAACCACAGAATAGTCAACCAGTTTGACATTAATATGCAAAAACATACTATACACACAGACTTGTTGTTTAATCTTTATATGAGATTGAAAAAGCTGGAGAGATAGTTTTATTTCTTCAGGTGGAATACCCAAGCATTACCTTTAATCGGTTAGGTTCTCTCAAACTACTCCCAAGACGTTGATTTGGTTGACTTGAGCTACTCCCTGGAAATCGGACACTGACGTAAGTTACGATTTGTTGTTTGCTGGTCTTCGACAAGAGGGAGATCAAAGATGTCGAAACACAAGCAACATACGCCTGAGTTCAAATCGAATGTGGGGCTTGAGGCCCTGAAGGGCGAGGCGACGGTGGCCTACCTCGAACACGCTGGAGGCTGACTTCTGCGTTGGGGCATTGAACGAGGCAATCCACCGGTTCGGTCGGCCCGGGGTCATGAACACGGATCAAGGCTCGCAGTTACGTCCTTTGCCTGTCCGGATCGACTGAAGCGAAACGGGGTTCGGATATTAATGGATGGCAAAGGACGGTTCCTCGACAACATCTTCGTGGAGCGCCCCTGGCGGTCACTGAAATACGAATGCGTTTACCTGCATCACTGGGAGACAGGTTCACAGGCCAAGGCCAGCGTCAAAAGATGGATGGAGTTCTGCAATCATCGGCGCCCACATTCCGTACTTGGCGGCCGGCCACAAGCCGTGGTCTATTGGAAGAGAAATGAAACTGAGCAACCCGGTCAGCAGATGCAGAAAGTAGCTTAAATTACGCCAAACACTGTCCAGCGATCGGGGAGTAGCTCAGGTGCCATACCTTGGAGCTAACAACCAAATATGACAAATGATATCTTAAAACACACCGGAGGCATTTCGATCACAAACGGATTCTTCGAGTTTTGCGGAGAGTCGTTTTTTTGTGACATGTCGTGGGGAACTCGAAAGGAGAGCGAAAGCAGCCTGTTTACAATAGTTAAAAATGAACAATATTTCGATACGTACATAAAACTTCTAAATATTCAAGTTAAAAGTCTTGTAGAGGTTGGATTTTTAAATGGAGGAAGTTCAGTTTTCTTTGATTTAATGTATTCACCAGAAAGTTTTACTGCAATCGACAGGAGGAAAGATAAAATTATTCCTGTTCATCATTACATTGAGCGAAAAAAACGCAACGAAAATTTCAGGTTGCTATACGGATTTGATCAAGGGGATACCGAATCACTCATTGAGATGGTGCAGAAATATCATGGTGGTGGGATAGACATGGTCATAGATGATGCTTCACATCAGTACGAACTAACAAAAAAAACGTTTTCAGTATTGTTCCCACATATGAGGCCTGGCGGCACCTACGTCATCGAGGATCACGGTTGGGCACATGATCGCCGATATCAGGACCTTGACCATGTTTGGTCCAACCGACCTGCGCTAACAAATTTCATTTTCGAACTGACAATGCTTAACTCAAGTAGAAGTGACATAGTGTCATCGATATACATTAATAGTGGCATGTGCCTGATAAAAAAAGGAGCGGCCCAGTATTTGGAACCCCCATTCGACCCTGTTGATCATATCTTGTGTAGAGGGCGGAATCTTGGTTTAGTTTGAACCTTCGCAGCAAGACCACATTTGGCACTCCCCTCCTTCATGCAGATAGGAGACGTCGCATGGTTATTACAGTTTGAAATTTGGACTTGTTATGGCGCCGTCGATCGAGATAAGGGAACGGCTTAGCGTTTAACTGCACCTTAGTATGAAGGGGAGTAAACCCGGATTCATTCTCAAAGGATAGGATCGTCTACCGTTACATGATTGATCAAGGCTCCAAACGCATCGTACTCGTAGATTTGTTCGGACCAGGCGTAGTTGTCCACGGCATCGATAACTCGCATCTGCCTGTGCCAAACTTCGGTATTGTCCCAATCCCACAGGGTGTTCCAAGTCGAGCCCGCGTCAGTGATTCCCGTTTGGTTGTAGAGTCGATTCAAATCATCAAAAAGTTGTAAATTCTGACTCCAGGCGTGGGCGTCGTTGTCGTCCTGATATGTCACTTGTCGGGACCAATTCTCCGTGTTGTCAACGTCCCACTGGGTGTGCCATGTACGTCCGTCATCTATGATCCCAGTCTGCTCATAGAGTCGGTTCAGGTCATCGAACCGCTGTGTGTGCTGGCTCCAGCTTTGGTTATTGGTAACATCTTGATACGCGACCTGTCGGGACCAAAACTCCGTGTTGCCGACATCCCACTCAGTGTGCCATGTACGACCGTCATCAACGGCTCCAGTTTGATCATAGAGCCGATTTGAGGCATCAAATCGCAATGAGTGCTCGCTCCAGGCTTGGGTATCAGCGACGTCTTGATATGTGATCTGTCGGGACCAAATCGCGGTGTTGTCGACATCCCACTCGGTGTGCCATGTACGCCCGTCATCTATGACCCCGGTCTGATCATAAAGCCGGTTCAGGTCATCGAACCGCATTGAGTGCTCGCTCCACGACTCTGTATCTGGGACATCTCGATATGTAGCCTGCCTGGACCAGTTCTCGGCAGCAACCACATCCCATTCGGTGTGCCATGTACGCCCACCTTCGTAAATCCCAGTCTGCTCATAGAGTCGATTCAAGTCATCGTATCGATCAGTTTTTTCACTCCACCCATGCACACCACCAACGTCCCATACGGTATGCCATCTGCCTCCTGCATCATACGTACCGTCCTGCGACAACCGATCCCATGTAGCATTGTAATGATCAGTGTATTGCGACCAGGCGTTGGCGCCGATATCCGAAAAGACGTGGTCGGCAAGTTCGATGTTGCGGGCGGTGAGGTCAAGCACCGGCACCGATCCGCCACTGACCACCAACCTGTCCGTGCCGGTGCCGCCATCGAGTGCACTTAAGTTGTCGCCTGAGTCAAAGATCAAGGTATCGTTGCCGGCGCCGCCCAAGAGCGTATCAAATCCACTGCCGCCGTCCAGCCAGTCATTACCGCCGCCGCCGCTAATCACGTCGGAGCCGCCCATGCCGCGCAGGGTATTGTTCAATATATTACCGGTGATTTGATCATTCCCGCCGCCGCCGGTGGCATTTTCAATCCAGGCGTCAAAGGCGATGGCGATATTGTAGGTCATCGAATTGCCGTGCGAATAGGTGCCAGGCTCAAGCGAGATCGTCGAACTGGTGCTCCAGCCTGACAGGTCGAGCGTGTCGTCGCCGGCACCATCCCAGATGGTCAGGACCGGGTTCAGGTTCTGAGTAAAGTTGAACACCGAGTTGCTGGTGTTTGAATTGAAGCCATAGACCGTGTCGCCGCTGCGGGTCGACATGTCGGCGCCATACATTGCCTGGGCCGTCATCACGTCATGCAGCATCGGTGTCTGGGCATAATACCATGTGCCGTTTGCAGCATACCAGTCGGCGCCGGTGTTCTGTGCGTTGAAGTAGGACATCACGGTGTACATGTGCGTGTCCTGCTCGTAGAGCGCATCATTGGCGTAGGTTGGCGAGCCGCCATTATAGTTGCCGGGGTGATTAAGTCCGAGCGTATGGCCGACCTCATGGATAATTGCCATGAAGCCATATTCGCCAATATCCGGATCGGTCAAAGAGGAGTAGGCCGGGTTGAACCAGACCGAGCCCGCGCTCTTTTCCCAGCTATAGGTATCACTGCCGGTTTCGCCGGAATAATAGGCATGGGCATAACTCACCCCTGTTGTGGAGTTTGAGAACCGGATATCCGCTGTATTGGGATTTGCCGCGGCAACAAAGCTGGTGGCGACCAGATCGTCCCACAGCTCAACCGCTGCATGCGATGCGGATGCCTGTTTGGCGTTGAGTGCTGACCAACCGGAATATTCGCTATAGTTGGACGGAAACCAGTTCCGGTTGGTGGTGACGCCATAGGTGACCGTCGACGCGACACTGCCATTGGTGGTCCAATGGTAACCGCTGTCGATTGTATTGATCACTTCCTGATTTGTAAGAATCGGTTTCGCCATTTTGTTCTTTTCCGATTTCTGTTTGACGCAGCCTTAAGCGCAGTTTTTGTTGTATGACCGGCTGAACGGAGACCCTTTGAAGGCGATTGTGAGGCCGAAGTGCCGCACGATCGGTCCTTTCAAGATCACTCGTTTAGTTGAAACGACGCTGCGCGGCAGAACAGGCGTTTTCTCCTGGATTTGTGCGATTTCCGACTGTCTTCGGATCACGCAAGGCCCGGCAATTGCGCCTTTTCCAGGTTGAACAGCCCGTACCGTGACGGTTCCAACCGGTAACATCCTGACTGATGCCAAGTTATCATCGCCGTGTTTTCGAGCTGTTAAGAGAATGTTTGCAAATTTATCATTCGCCGGAACGAATCATTAACGCTGCTTGATGCTCTGGGGTATGGCGCTGGAGCAGCCGATAAAGTTTGTCCGTCATCGAATGCTTTGGGCACAATCACGGTCTGAGCTAAGAGAGTATCTGGCTCATCTGGTTGGTCATTTTAGGCGGCGGATTTGCGAAGATGCCGGCGCTGGCCTTCTTCCCCGCAAGCGCACCTTGCGTCAGAAAAAAGCAAACTTAGCAATCGCTTCGGCGTGAATCCTACTCGGAATGGCTGTAGCTAGCCAATTTCGTCGATTAGGGCTTTAGCGTTTCGAATAAGCCGCCTTAGAGCCTTTCGTTCTTGGATTGCCGCCTCTGTATAAAGACCATGCTTTAGCGCATTCTGATTTCCGATCGGAGCACCCGATCCTTTTGCGCCGCCATGCATTCGGCATCGTTTCTTTTCGCTGACCGCGGGCGATTTGCAGGGGTGACCGCTTCGCGTTTTGGCGCCACATCGCGGGCTGGAAAGCATCGGATCAACATTGCGCTTGTGGTTTCCGGCCATAACTGGGGGTCAGGATTTCGTAGGGTCCGTTTTTTCGCTCTCGAGCTGCAGGTCTATCGGTTCCTCAATACTGGCAGGGATTGCTCGGACCTTCTGCTTGCCCCGCTTTCCAGGGGTTCCACTTGTTTTTCCAGTTTCGAAATTCCCAATCGCTGCCTGACCACCTGACTCAACGTTGACATGTTCAACCGTCACCTTCTGCTGCCCCTTGCCACGATGCTTGTTCAGGACTTCGACCTGGCGCGAAAAGATGGAAAGAAGTTTAGCGGCATGTTTGAGATTCTGGTCTCGTCCTTCGGATGACTGTTTGGGGATCATTGCACGGCGTAGGCATTCCATCGCCGCGTTATGTGTCCCGACCATCTGAGCCGCCAGCATTCCTTCAATTTCACCGTTTGGCTTGATGCCTTGCAACACGTCGATCGCCGACTGAAGACGTATCACCCGCTCAGGTTCAGGCACACCGTCGGGCAACCAAAGTGCCTCGATAACTTGGTTAAGCAATCGCTGCTGTAAGAACGGCGATTCCGTGCCGGTCGCTTTTTTGGTGACTTCGACCGATTCAACCTGGAAAAATTTTGACGACGGCTGTTTTTTTGTTACGGGTTCTTTGGCCAACTTCTGTCCCTCACATCCACTAAGCTATCGATCCTCCCGAATTCTAGCCGCCGAGAATGAATGTTTTGCCAATGATAATCTACTTTGCATGGGGTTGTTTCAAAAAAAAGTCGGTCACCCACCCCCCTCCCCCTTATCTCAACCCTGACAGGAGACGCGCATCGGCGGTCGCCTGCTGCTGCCCTACAAGCCAAATGATCTGTTCTTCGTGATTGATGACCACGCATCGCAGCCACCACACACCAGCCAAACCAATCGCACGCTCATTTGCTGGCGTTCAGCAGCAGATATTCGCCCGATGCCACGTCGCTGCGGCCTTTGACCGAAACCGACTGGCCGCCCACCACGTCGAAGTCGACGCAGTCGCCCGGTCCCAGGGCGATCTCCGCCTTGGCTGTGGTCACCGAGAAACTGCCATGGGACGCACAGACCCGGTACAGATAGCTGACCGCCGATTGCCGGCGCTGCCGGACATCCACGATGATCTGCTCTTCATTGTCGATAACGATAAATGATGCGCAGCGATAATCATTGTTGTTTGCCGAGCACGCGGCTGCCACCTCGCCACTGCCGGCCGCAACCAACAGCCATGCGGCTGCCATCGCCATAATTCGTCTTGAGTTCTCTGCCATCATCGCCCCTTGCACCAAGCCCACCAACAAAGCTTAACGCAGGCGGCACCCACATGGCCAGAGCCGGTCCGGACCCGGGCGACACACCACGCCGCAAAGTTGCATGGAGGTTTTTCACCACACCGAACCACATAAAACCGAGAGTCGACCCGTGTATTTAATTCGCTTATCTATTAATAACGACTGGCGAAATCGCTTTTCACGCATTACATCATGAAATAGTCACAATGTGATGGGTGGAACGAAGTAAAGAACCCGCGGTCTTGCTGCCGCCAAGAATCAAAGCCGAGACATGTACGAAGAGTTTTACGGCCTCAACGAAAAGCCTTTCTCGATTTTGCCGGACCCGGATTTTATCTATTGGGGACGCTCCCACAGCATGGCCTTCGCGATGTTGGAATACGGCATCTTGAATCAGGCCGGTTTCACCGTGATTACCGGTGAGGTCGGCTGCGGCAAAACCACACTGGTACGCCACCTCCTCGACAATATCACCGAAGAAGTCTGCGTCGGCCTGGTGTCGAACACCAATGACGATGTCAAGGAACTCCTGCAATGGGTCCTGATGGCCTTCGGCCAGCCCTATGAAATCGGTTCCACGGTCGCCCAATATGATCAGCTCCGGCGCTTTTTTGAAGATCAGTTCAAAGCCGGCTTCCGTTCCACACTAATCATCGATGAAGCGCAGAACCTCGGCGTCCAGTCCATGGAACAGCTGCGCATGCTGTCCAACATCAACACCAACAAGAACCAGCTTGTGCAGTTGATCCTGGTCGGCCAGCCGGAACTGAAGGTCCTGCTGCAGCGCCCGGACCTGCGGCAGTTCGCCCAGCGCGTCTCATCGGATTTCCATCTGGGAAAGCTGAATTACCGGGAAACCGTGGGCTATATCGACCACCGCATGGCGATTGCCGGGCAGCGAACCCCGATATTCTCCGAAGCCGCGATCGAAACGATCTACGAGGCCAGCGAAGGCACGCCCCGCCTGATCAATATCCTGTGCGACACCGCCCTGGTCTATGGATTTTCTTCGCGGTCGCAGGAAATCCTGAAGGGCACTGTCGACGAAGTCATCGAAGACAAGCGCAAGTTTGGGATATTCGACGTCGGCAAGCCCCACGCCGTCACCCCGATCGACAGCGCACGCGCTTTATAGAGCGTTTCGCAGATCTGCAGACGCGCTGTTCTTGTTGCATCATTCATCTATCGTTAACGAATTGCAGTCTCTACTCCAGATCTGTCGGTATGGGATTTGTCATGATCCCACCCGTGTCAACAGAGACGAGATGTGGCGCAACAAACCATCGTCTCTGCGTTAGCGTCAGTCTTTCCGTTTCAGAGATCACCCGGCCCTGGAACTGTCGCAGCTGCCCATGAGGGTGCACATGATTTCAAAGTCGCAGCTCCTGGAACTGACCAGCCATGCCGGCCCCAAAGCCTGCACGCATCTGCGCGACAAGATCGAGGCGCTGTTCCAGAACGACGAGGTGGTGTCGACCCAAGACCAGCAGCGCCTGTTCGGCCAGCTTGTTGAGACGGCTCTTGAACGCGCGCCGGTGGAATTGCGCAAATTACTGGCGGTGACCATCGCCGAATTCAAATATGCCGCCCATGACGTCATCGTGCGCCTGGCATCGGACGAAGCCACCGTTGCCGCACCGGTTCTGCGCCATTCACCAGTGCTTTCGTCGAAGGATCTATTGCTGATTGCCCGTTGGGAGAGCGACGGCCACCGGAGTGCCATTGCCTCGAGGCAAGCCATCGAACCGCAGGTTACGAAAGTGCTGCTCGAACAAGGCGGCCTCGATGTTGCGCGAACCGTCGCCGAAAACCCGGCGACCGAGTTTGGTGCACAGGCGCTGGGTATCCTGCTCGATAAGGCTGGAACCGACCCGCGCGTTCAGATCGCCATTGCCACAAGGGCACCGAAGGAACCGCGTTTTGCCAAAATTTTGTGGGCGGCCGTGTCGCACACCACCAGCAGCAATCTGTTCTCCTTCGTGGCCCTTGTGTCGGGCTCGCGCTATGACGAAATCATCGCGGCCGCCCAAGACGCGCTCGAAACGGCGCAGCAGTCAAAGGCCTCCTGAAACCAGAACATCAATCCGTTTTCCCGGCATTTTGCATCGGTTGATGCCATACTGGTGCACAAAGACTGAACAGGTTGCGCGTCGGGATCTCCACCATGTTCGATCACAAGCCGAATGAGCGTGAATGGCTGTCCTGGCTCAGCCTCGCCATCTGGATTGCAGTCATCTATCTGACCATTCCCTTCGTGCGGCTTGGCACGGGTTTCGTGAAAAGCACATGGGGCAGTGAAACATTCACTTATGTCATTGCCCTGGTTCTGATCCTGGCGACACTTGCGGTGCTTGTCTGGCTGATGAGAAAGCGCGCCCTGTCGCCCGGCCGCTTTGCCTGGATGCTTGCCATCGCGGGGATTTTCGTCGCTCTGACATTCGGCCTCAAATCCGGCACACCGGAAGAGGCTATCCATCTTTTGGAATACGGAGTTCTCAGCATACTGGCATACCGCGCCTTCAGCCATCGCATAGGCGATTACAGTATCTATATTGCAGCCACCCTGCTGGGCACATTGATCGGCATGGTCGACGAGGCCATTCAGTGGCTGGTGCCGGGGCGTTATTTCGGGCTCCATGACATTGCCATCAACTTGACCGCGGTCACCCTGGTGCAACTTGCCATCGCCGCCGGCATTCGTCCCGCCATCATCGCACACCGGCCAACCTCAGCCTCGCTGCGGCGTATCTGCCGCCTCGGCGCAATGACCGCCGGTCTGTTCGGTCTGTTCCATCTCAACACACCGGGAAACATCGCCGCCTATTCGGCCGCCATTCCAGCACTCGCCTTTCTCAACGGCCCCAACCACACCATGATCGAGTTCGGCCACCTCTATGACCACCCTGAAATCGGCCACTTCAGATCGCGCCTGGCGCCCGAAGAACTGGCCCATGCGGACCGGACCCGCGCACGCGAAACCGCCCTGATCCTCGATCAATACACGAGCAGGGATACCTATCCCGACTTTCTTCGCCGCCACATGGGCGCAAAAGACCCCCTGCTCCATGAAGCAAGGGTGCATCTCTACAGCCGCAACGTAAACGCCGAATGGGCCCGTGACGACAATGATCCGGCCAGACGCCGGCAGAGATACACCACAGCCTATCGGGAAAACCAGATACTGGAAGAATATTTCTCGGAAACTCTCAAAGCGTCAGGGTCCGTGTGGACCGACGAGCTCACACGCCTGGCGAAAGCAAACATGATTTCCGACTATGAATACGACAGCCTGGTCAGCAGGCACCTGATCACCGCCTATAGCGGGTCACAGGCCATGTGGATGTTCGGCGGGGCGGTTGTCGCTCTGTTGGTCTTTGGGCACTATTTGAAGATACCAGCGCGCGGTCGTTATCCCAAGTGAACCCATATTAATGCGACACGCTCTGGAATAGGGTTCGGTCATGAGTTTTGCTCGACACATCGCGGTAAAAGCTGCCGGAAGGCGGTTAGGGTCTGCCAGGGTTCGGATCACCACCGCTGTGTTAACGGCACTCTGCATCCTAGCCACGGCCACACCCGGGTTCACCGACCCCGATAGCAGTACCCCTGCCGCGCCGGCCCAAACCCCCGACCCGTTCGCAATGTTCGCCCTTGACCGCGATCTCCAGCTGGTCGCCCGGCAGTTACGTGCCGGCCAGTTTGCAGCAGTGGAAAAGCAGCTTCGCAAATCCGCAGCGCGCCATCCCCGCATTGGCGAGTTGTCCTACACCCTGGCGATCGTTCTTGCCCGGCAAGGCAAGCTGGCGGCAGCACTCAAAAGTCTCGAGGCCGCCATTAATGCCGGTTTCGGCACCGCTGCACTCATCTCAAAAGACCCCAATCTTACCCCCCTGCGCAGCGAAGCCCGGTTTGTGGAACTCGTTGCGCAGGCAGGCAAAACCCCAACGCCGCCGCCCCCGGCACCGCCGGTTATCGAGCCCTCGCTCATCGCAGATGGCACCGCAATGGTGACCAGCACAAACAGCTTGTGGGATGGCCGGATCAGGATCCTGCGCACGTTTTTCAAATTCACGCCTAAGGCACGCGAAGGGTTGCTGGTGCACGAAGGCACCAAGCCGGTCGCCCGCATGCTCAACCGCTGGTATGCCCGCGGCCGTGCCGCCGGCAATCACGGCGACCTCTACGACAACCGCGACCGCGATCACTCAAACCTCAAACCCGGCCGACTGCTGCAGATCGCTTACGTAGAATATTCCGATGCGGCCCGCAGCGCCGGCGCCAATTACCGGCTCAACACCCAGGTGTTTTTCAACGCCGCCACTATCGGCAATTCCTCGCTCGCCCTGACCGGCAGCCCCCTGTGGCGCAGCCAGCCCCGGCTGGCGCTCGTTGACCCCGACAGCGTCAAGCGCCTGTATGTGCACTACATCAACAACCACCTCTATGTTTATCCCGAACACCGCGACCACGACCCCGAACATGGCGACCTGTTCCCCGCCAACACCCCCTATATGCTCATCTCGCAGGGCTCATCCGGCAGCGACCAGCCTTTCGTGCACGCAACCGCAGCGATCCTTGCAGCCTTTACCCCTGAGACCAAGGCCTTCCTGCGCCACAACCACCTGATCAGCCCGACCGTGCAGATGGTCTTCCGCCGCAGCTCGCATCTGGTCGAGCACGATGGCGATTACCTCAAAGGAACAGCCCATCCAGCAGTCTTCCAGGCCAGTGATATCGACCTTCCAGCCATGATCTCCCGCGCCAACGCACTGACCCCTGGCGACATTCCCGCAAATGTTGTTCTAACAGTGCTTGAGGAGAGCGTTGCTCAGCCGGGCATCGATCATTTCAATCAGGTCGGTGCGGAAACCCTGTTCGACACCCCAGGCGCCATTGCCCGCATTGTGCGGTCGACCGCCCACACCAAACGCCTGGTGGTCAGCGCCGAACAAACCCGCGACCCCAATGGCCGACCGCTCACCTTCCGCTGGGCAGTCCTCAGGGGCGATGCCGCCCGCATCACCGTCACACCGCTCAACGCCGACGCCAGCAAAGCGGAACTGATCGTGCCGTGGCACGAACAAGCACCGGTGCCCGGCCGGCCGGACCTCGCCTCCAACCGGGTCGATATCGGCGTTTTCGCCGACAATGGCAGCGAGATCTCGGCACCCGCCTTCGTCAGCCTCGCTTTTCCGTCCACCCAACTGCGTGAATATGACGAGTATGGGCGCATTAGTCGTATCGATTACCGCGATCCCGACCGCGCCAAGCGCTATGCCGACCCGGTACTGTTTCCCATCCGCGACTGGACCGATGTCTATGACTACGGCCCCGACGGCCGCCTCACCGGCTGGAGCCGCATGCGGGGTGCCAAGACCATGCGCTACACCCGTCACGGCGCCCGGGTTGTCGAAACCGACCCTCAGGGCCGTGCGATAAAAGCCGTGGCGGTGCGCTATGCGCTGGAACCTCAGGCCAACGGCACATCAAAAGTGACCGTGCACGACACGGACAGATTTTTCCATTACCTCTACCGGGACGAGACCGACCGCCACGGCACCCTCAGCGAGGCGCCGCAGGAGTGAATGCCGAACTTGGCCTCAACAGCACCATGGCTATTTTACTCCCACCCCGGCCCGCGCTATAAGGCGGATATCCGGCCCCGTAGCTCAGTCGGATAGAGCATCAGATTCCTAATCTGAGGGTCGCAGGTTCGAATCCTGCCGGGGTCACCAAATTTTCCAACAATTTGCGCATTGAGGACCGTGATTGCCGTTGCCCACGGACCGTCTCTTGCGAACCGTGAAGAACCAACGACACCTTGACCCGAAAGGCGGTTCGCTTCGTCTAACGAATTCGGATTTGGCTTCGTACCAAGTCAGCTCTGGGCGCAAACTTTGAAAGCATATTTCCAACGTCAACGACCACAGTGCCGTCGGCTTTTGGTCCGATTGTAATCTCCAACTCATCCAGAGCGGATTCATCGAGTGGGACGAACAAGGCCTGAGTTTCAACCGGATATTCCTCAAAGTCGAGCGTAACTTCATTTAGATAGGTATCGTCTGGAAATTGAGTCTCGAATGAAAGCGCGGCAATCCTAAAGCGCCATTCTTCCTCGTGTGACCAATCAGCACCCTTCACCATGCCGATGTCGTAAGGATAGTAATTTGCCACGCCGCCACGCCGATGTACAAGCTTGCGCGCCCGGTAAGCGGGATCGTCATTGTAATAGATCTTGTTCGGCCCAATGATAGCGCGCCCCGTTGTCTGCATTGCTGGAGCCTTCCGGACAATTGTGTACGACTCATCGACGGTAGTGATGGCCCCTCCCTTATCGAAGATTATTGGTTCATGCCGACCTTTGAACATATTGGCTGGCAAGCGCATGCGCACGCCGCAGAAGTTTTGGCCATACATTGACCACATTGGGATCTGTTCGATTTCATTGCTCGACCAACACGAAACGAATATCGACGTGGAAGCTTTTGGCACATCCGATGCCGTCGCTTCTTCCGGGTCATTTACTGTGTCGAGGCGCGAAAAGCGCAGAGTGCGTGAACTTAGAATCTTCTCAAGGCTCTCAACAGATGTGTACTGGTACAGAACGGACGGGAGTTCATTGATGCCCATGACATCGGCCATGAAGTCATCGGTGTAGAAGCCCTCTCCTCCCTCGAATTCCATTCTTTTCTTCCGTTTTGGTATAACTTCTCGCTACCATGTTTTGAGCTGTGATCATTTTGCGCTAAAATGCCGGTGCTAGAAACTTTAGTCTGGGGTATCGCTAGGCGCGCGAAGGAGTGGTGCCCCCGGCAGTATTCGAGCCTGCGACCCCAAGATTAGGAATCTTGTGCTCTATCCAACTGAGCTACGGGGCCACACCGTGTAGGTAGCGCATCATTGCGGCCCAACACAACAGCCCGAATGCACAATCGACGCTCACCTGCGAAACGTGGGCGGAGCCCAATCCTCATCTTCGTCCTCGTCCTCGATTTCCTCTAGCGCGATGAGAGTCAGGCGGTATCCGCTCTGCTGCGCGAGCGTCTGCTCGCAGACGCGGCGACCTTTGGGCTCCCGCAACCAATCGCCCCCATCGAGATCGTTCCAGTCCGACACCCGACCGATGGGCAGCGAGCTACGCTCTGATATCGAAGTCGCCGGCAGCCGATCACCTCCCCAGACGTCGAGGGCAGGAAAGTACTGATGCCTCTTCACATACCGGATAACACCGTCCTTGGAGAACACGACCGCCGCCGGCTCATCATGACTCGCAATGTAACGCCTCGCTGCGGACTCGCGACTAACATCAAATCGGTTCGCCATCGAAAGAATGTGGTCGATATCAATGCCGGATAAGCGACGCAGGTGCATCCGAACCTGCTCCGACGGCATCAGCAGCTCGGCCGCAAACTGGTTGGCCTCGACCTCCATCTGAGCCGCTCGGTCCCCCTGCTTGTAGGTCTCAGCCGCCATGTCCTTCGGCCCGCACCGAAAACCCGCCGGCGTAGGCGGCAAGTGCCAAGGGTTTAGAAAGTGACCGAGCTCGTGGCCAATGGTGTACCGCTTTCGGGTGTCGGGCCTGTCCGCATTGACCAGGATCGCCCCCTCCGATTTGTCGTCCGGCATGATCAGGCCACCCTCCAGACGATCGAGCGTTTCCTCTCTGATCTCGTAGATGTCGACCGCCGCAGCAATCTCTCGCACGGGCACTGGTCCTCCGAGATCGGGAAGCTGCTTCAGCACCGCCTTAGCGAGATTGACTGGATTGCCGCCCGCGTCCTCGATCACCATTCGATCAATCCGAATCATCTCGTTCCCTTCTCCGCCTCCGCATCGACTGGATCATGTCGTCCAGGACCTCGCGCTCGCGCTCACTGAGTTCGCCCGCCTGCCGGAACATGCGCATCAGCTGCCCGTCCGCATCGTCCTCTGGGTCCTCGCCCACCAGGCTCGCTATGGTGACGGCGAAGTGGTCTGCAAGCTTGGCGAGCATCTCTACAGATGGGTTCTGGCTCCGCCCTTTTTCAAGCTCCCAAATGTGCGTCTTTGAAACGCCGATCGCATCGGCCACATCCTGGAGTGATTCTCGCTTTCGCCGTCTCAGCTCGCTTAGCTTCGCGCCCAGTGACATCGTCCATCCCTCTTCCACGATTCAAAGCGGCGCACCAGGTTTAGCCTGGCACGCCGTTCGATTGATCCAGACAAAATTATACCACCATGCTTGACTCCAAAGCAAATCGTCAGATGTATTGATATGAATTTGATCGTCCATGGTGGACGATCTGAAACAGATGAAGGAACGGAAAATGTTGAAAACAGCAAAGCGTGCCCCGGTCGGAACAATCGCAAAAACCGGTGAAGTCTGCCCCGAGAGCGGAGTCTGGAAGGTGGTCGGAACGCCTACGACCACGGCTCCCATCGCGAAGGGCAACCGCATGCCGCCTTACGCCGGCAAGGCGGTGGCCTGGAAATTGATCCAGCACGCCTGAGGGAGAAACACCGATGGCGAAGAACGAACGGACCTCGAAGAAGGTAGCCTCGAAGGCGTCGAAGCTGCTGTCCAATCCGCGGACGTCCAAGGCCGTCAAGAGTGTCGCGGCGTCGGCCCTGACGCAGGCGCCCGACAAGAAGGGCCGCGGCAAACGCAAATAATACGAGGCGGGTCCAAAAGGCCCGCCTCGCTTGCCCAGAACATCCATGAAGGTTACGATTCGATGCTTATCCGGTATTCAGAGATACCGACTCGCATTCAAGCCAATGATCCGATTGACGTTTCTTTACCAGCACCCTACGATTCCTAATCTGAGGGTCACAGGTTCGAATCCGATCCTCTCCGCCACTGACATCCGGGTCCATACCGGGCACACAGGTAACAGCTTGTACCTAAGACATTGGTCCTTACCCCATTTCCGTCACCGCGGATGATGTCTGCTGGCCAGCATGATGCGTGCCGGCACACTGCGTAACGCAATCGCCGGGCTGATCTCGCGCATCAGCTTTTCACGCATCGCCCGGGCGAAATCGCTGAAATCCTCCGCCACCAGAACGAAGGATCCGGGGCCGCCGATCACGTTGATCCGGTAGTAGCGGTCAAGCTTGATGTGGCCGTTGAGAATGGCCAGGCCGTTGATCGTGATGCCGGCGGCAACCACCCGGTCACGCTCCTTGGCCGCGATCAGTCCGGCATTGCTGTTGCCGTCACCCGAAACATCGATAGACCGGCGCTCGCCGGCATAGGGGCTTGACCAGAACAGGGCTGCTGAAAAGCGCAGCGCCGAGCCGATCGCCGTGGTGTTGACCGCGAACATCCGCGGGGCACGGTCGACAGCGTTTGCGAATGCCAGGGCGCTGCCGCGATCATACAGGCGGTGCCAGCCAACCGATTGCACCTGCTGGTCGCCGGCACTCCATTGCACCAGGGTCACGGCAATGCCCAAGGCGCCCTGGGCCTTAATTGCCGCGATCACGTCTGGATGCCTAAAGCCATTGGCGATACCGCCCATCTGCAAGCGGAACTCCGCATTGTCGACGCTTGCCGAGGTATCGACCGCAAGCACCAACTCAAGCGCCACCGCATCCTTGGCCTGAACGGTCACCGGTGCGGAGGCGGCCCAAAGCAGTGCCAAAGCCCACAAGAGAATACGCCATGATGTGTCCCGTCCGATCATCGCCGGCATGGTAAAGTGCCGCCCCCGGCGATGCCAGCATCCGCCCGCGCATCGGCAATCACAAAACCGGACGGCGCAAGGCACCGCCTCCGCCAAAATATGTCGCTTTTTTGCACCTGTGCCTGTAACAGAACCCATACAGTCATATTGGGCCCTGTCGCCCTGATAATCCACATCCATGAAAACGGTTTCACGGAGAGTTTATGGCCGACCTGCAAGCAAAACTCGCGAAGGGCGATTTCGTCATCACCGCGGAGATCACACCACCATTGTCGGCCAGTGCCACGGACCTGATCGAGCGGGCAAAGCCGCTGGAAGGGCTGGTTGACGCGATCAATGTCACCGATGCGCCCGGCGCCCGCGCCACCATGTCGAGCTTTGCCGCCGCCTCACTGCTCGCCCGGGATGGCTATGAGCCGGTACTGCAGATCACCTGCCGCGACCGCAACCGCATTGCCATCACCTGCGACCTGCTGGGCGCCGGCGCCATGGGCATCCACAATCTCCTGATCCTCCATGGCGACGATCCGACCGCCGGCGACCAGCCGGACGCAATGCCGGTGTTCGACCTCGATTCAAAGGGTGTCATGGCTCTGGCAAAGCGCATGCGCGATGAGGCAAAGCTGCCATCGGACCGGGAAATCAAGCACCCGCCGGAGCTTCATATCGGCTGTGCCGATGCACCGTTCGATCCACCGGAAGATTTCAAGCCCGACGGGCTCAAGGCAAAGATCGAGGCGGGCGCACAGTTTTCCCAGACCCAGTTCTGCTACGACCTGGGTACCGCGGAGCGCTATTTCGCGCGGCTTTCCGACCACGGCATCACCGACCGGCTTAAATTCATCGTCGGCATCGGCCCGCTCGCATCCGCCAAATCGGCGCGCTGGATGGATGAGAACCTGTTCGGTGTCAACGTACCCGCACATCTCATAGACCGGATGGACAATGCCGCGGATCCGAAAGCCGAAGGCCGCGCGATCTGCGTCGAGGCGATCGAAGGCTTGCGGCAGATAGACGGTGTCGCCGGCGTCCACATCATGGCGCCCCAGCAGGGTGGCGCTGCCATTGCCAAGACCATCGCCATGACCGGTCTCAGGTAAACGCCAGAGCATGACCTCCGCCGACGCCCAACCATTCAAGAGCAATCACCTCCTGGGCATTCTGTTGACCCTTGCAGGCGGCATAACCCTGTCAACCGGCGGCACACTGGTGCGTCTGTTCGAGGACACCGACGGCTGGACGATTATGTTCTATCGCGGCCTGTCGTTCTTCGCGATGATGTTCGTGATCGTCTGCTTCCGCAGCCGCGGGCGGGTGGTGGAACGCTACCGTGCGATCGACGCCACCGGCCTGGCGATCGGCGTCTGCCTGGGGCTCGGTCTGATTTCCTATCTGTTCGCCATGCTCAACACCACCGTCGCCAATGTCTATTTCGTGGTCGGTGCAAGCCCGCTGGTGACCGCCCTTTTGGCCTGGGCTGTGCTCGGTGAACGGATATCCCTGCGCACCGGAGTGATCCTGACGGCAGCCCTGTTGGGTATTGGCGTGATGGTGGCGGAAGGACTGGCCACCGGCCGCATGCTGGGCAATGTCATCGCCCTTGGGACACTGGGAACCTTTGCCGTCTTTGTCATCCTGCTGCGCAAGGCGCGCGCATTCGACATGCTGGCGGCAACCTCCCTGGCCGGTCTGGTCGCTGCCGCGGTCGCTGCATTCATGGCCGACACCTTGTACATCTCATTGCACGACCTGATCCTCGCAATCATTTTCGGTGCCGTCCAGATCGGCCTCGGTTTCACCTTCATCACCTATGCGGCGCGCCACATTCCGGCCGCCGAACTGATGCTCCTGAGCCTCAGCGAAAGCATACTCGGGCCGGTCTGGGTCTGGCTGGTCGTCGCCGAAGTGCCAAGTGTGTCGACCCTTCTGGGTGGCGCCATCGTGCTCGGCTGCGTCGGCCTTTACGCCATGTTCGCCTTGTATGAGCACGGTTCGGGCCGGGCGGCGCCTTGACGTAACTGCCAGAGCGAATACACTTCTCCTCACCCTGAGGAGACCCCGTAGGTGTCGTCTCGAAGGGCAATCCGTCCGGGCCAGAACACTGCGGAGCTCACGGTTCGAGACGCGGCCTCAGGCCGCTCCTCACCATGAGGCAACGGCTGGAGACACAACATCGATCCTCACCCTGAGGAGACCCCGCAAGGGTCGTCTCGAAGGGCCGCGTTATCCGCCGGTCGGCACGTCCATGGCCGGGTTTTCGTCGAAAAAACCATCCGCCATCCAGTGCAGGCCGGCATAGACCACCGGCTGGACCGGCCAGTCTTCGGGCCGTGGCTGGTGGTGATAATTAAGCGTGTACCAGACCACCACATCCTCGCCTTCGAGCCGCCGGTCGGCTTCAGTCCATCGGGGCAGGCCGTCGCCGCCTGGATGCTGGTTTGGATACCAGCCCGCTGCATGAAGTTCCCCCGGCGCGTTTTGCGTGGCCCAGAAATGGTTGAACATATATCCCGCACGCCTGCCAACCGATGACTGCGGATCGACAAACGGCATGGCATTGGCGCCCGGCACCAGCCGATAGCCGACCGGCTGGCCGAGACCGTTTGTGGCGCCCGTGTTGATCACCTTCCAGGACCGCGCGCTGTCGAGCGAAATGGTGCGTTGTGCTGCCTGCTCGGTCTCAAGTGCTGTCTCGACGGTACGACAGGCATTGCCATGGGGATTTTCCGGCCCCATGGGCACCGGTTCGAAATTCATTTCCCGCACCGCGTTTTGGGGACCATCGACACACATGTCAAAACGGTAGGAGAAGGAGTGCAGATGAACGTGGGAATCGATGCCCTCACCGATCACCCGGCCCCATTTGGAGGCATCGCCTGGCACAATGGCGGACGGAAACGGCACCCCGGTCGCCTTGACCTCGGCCCCGATGGTACCGTCCTGATAGAAATACCAGAAGAAGCCATAGACATAATTGCCGACCGAGGCGATCGAGGAAATCACCAGCCGGCGCGACCGCGCAACCATCGGCGCACCGGTGATCCAGGTCGGATACTTCCACAGGATACCGTAGTCCTCCTCATGCATGCAGATGGCGTTCCCGATGGTCTTCGGTGCGCCCTTCCAGTCATGGGAGACGACATCGAAATAGTGGATCAGGCCGAGGCAGTCACAGCCCAGCGTCAACTCTTCAAGCGACGGGCCGATGCCGATTTCGCCGGTGTCGAAGGCGTTTCGCCGGAAGCTTCCAGGGCTCGGGTCGCCATAGGGAATGACCATTTCAGAGACCGCGGCCCGGTGCATGATCGGGCGTACCCGGCCGCCGTCTTCATAACCTATATCGTGCAGGGTCAACCCCTCGCGCACATTGAAACCAAGCCTGATGCGCCATTTCTGCCAGCACACCTGATGACCCGCAACGGTGAAGCTTGGACCATCCTCCTGGCGGATGTCGAGCGGCTTGATGTCCGTACGCGCCTCATGCGCTATGAACGGTCCGGGATCGGGCGCCAGGGGCACGACACCGAAATCATCGATCCGGATCACGGTACCGTGCTGCAGGTCGATCACCGGATGCAGATTACCGATCGGCCGGGCGTAGGGCTGATCGCCCGCCTCATTGGCAAGCCAGCAGTGGCAATAGGCAATCCGTTTTCCCACCTCTTCCGCAATGTCGAAATTGCCGGCGCTCCAGCATTCAATCAGCACTGCTTGCGGGTCGTCGATACCGCGCTTGGCGAGTGCCTCGCGCATGTCGGGATGTGCCCTGACGACGTCAGCCGCCCATTGATACTCATCCAGCACGATGCGCGCCTGGGCGCCCACCCGGTGATCCCAGCGCAACAGAGCGCCTGCATCGAGATCGACCACCCCGTCCAGCACCCGGTTGCTCGGCGGCTCGTAGCAGGTGACGAACGCCCGGCGCACCGGTGCGCCATCTCCGGCCAGTTCAGCCTTTGAGGGTTCATCAAGGGCAATGGTCTCAAACCACGCAGAGGCATCGAGCCCGGCATCGGCCCGCACCACTTCTGCCGCCGCCGTAATCTCGGCGGCAGTCAAAGGATCGAGCGGATGGGCTTGGGTTTCCGGCACAACGTACATATATGGTCTCCCAGACAAAACAAGATACGGACCCGGGAACTATAGCGGAGGTGCTGTCGGTTTCGCAGTCCAAACCAAGGACCGATACGATTAGGCTGTCTGATCTCAACACTCTGCACCAGGCGGGTCTCGTGCCTGGCGAACGCTATGCGGAGGCGGCCTACCAGATCAAGGATCACGCCTTCTGGTCCACCTGGGCCCTGCGCGTCCTGATGGCGCTCGGCACCGGACACGTTTTGGCCGGCATCATCTTTTTCTTTGCCTTTAACTGGGCCGACATGTCGGATTTCGCCAAGTTTGCCGTTGTGCAGGGTGGAATTGTCATCACAGTTCTCGGCGCCCTGATTTCAGGCCTCGACCGACCGGTGGGGCAGAGCCTGTTGATTTCAGCCTCGGTTCTGACCGGTGTGGTGCTTGCCGTTTTCGGCCAGATTTACCAGACCGGAGCCGATGCTTATCAACTCTTTTTCTCCTGGGCGCTGCTCATCATCCCCTGGGTGCTGATTTCCAGGAACGCAGCGCACTGGCTGGTCTGGCTGATTGTTGCCTGCATTGCCATCGGGCTTTACTGCCAGCAGATACTGGTGCCGTTGAAGACCATAGACGACAGTGAGACCTTACTGATCCTGGGCGCGTTCCTCGGCCTTGCCATGACCGCACGCGAGGTTGCCTGCCATCTTGGTGCAGCCTGGCTTAGGGCATCCTGGGTGCGCTATGTCGTCTTGTTCCCGGCCCTTGGCTGCCTCTTCATGATGGCTGTCTGGCACGTGCTGGATTTCCATGTGGTAAGCCTGAGTACTCTTGCTTTCCTCAGCGCATTGTCAGCAGGCCTGATTGTTTACCGCTTTGTTCTGCCGGATTTCGGAGCGTTCGCCATTTCAATCGGGTTTGGCGGGTTTTTTGCCATGGCGCTTGGCGGCCGGCTGATCGAGGACACCATCGGATTTGATGCAGACCATTTTTCGATCCTGTGGTCACTCGCGATCCTCACCATCTGGTGTGTCACCGTCACCGCTGGAATGGGCCGCCTGCTGATCCTCCTGCGCCACAGGTTCAAGGAGGTCCAGGCATGATGGATCTGCAGCAGTTCGCATCGGCATTTGGCATCGATCCGACCAATGCCCGCGATGCGCTTGACCGCAAGCGCGAGACGTCCGATGCCGCAGCACCATGGTTTGTCCAGGGCCTGCTGGCGCTGGGTTCGTGGATCGCTGCCCTTGTGATCATCGCCTTCGGCGGCGTCCTGCTCATCGTGGTGTTTGAACTTGACGCAGACAGCACCTTCGGAATGGTACTGGGCATTATGGGTCTTGGCGTTTTTGCCCTCGGTTTCCTGATACTCAAGAGCAGCACCGAAGGCATCTTCGCCAATCAGTTCGGCACTGCAATTGCCGCGGCAGGCCAGGCCATGGTCGCCATTGGCACCGGTATGTATTTCGACAGTGTGGTCGCAGCAGCGGTTGTAAGCATACCGTTCTGTGTTCTGGTTGCGACGCACGCAAACAGCCGGGCGCTTCAGACGCTTTCCTCGGCATCCACCGTGGTCCTGGCCCTTTTGGCGCTTGGTGACCTGCAGTTCGAATTTCCGCTTGAAATCACAGCACTTGGTGTGGTGGCGGGTGCATATCTGACGTTGAGGCCGCCATTGCGAGACCTCACCCCCACAGCACTGGTGTTGCTGATGACAGGGCCACTGGCGGCCATCATGGCCGGCTTTCTCAACGAATTCGGCGTGGCCTACAGCTTCTTTCTTGCCGGCTGGGGCGCCCGCGCCGTTTACGGCGCCCTGTCGGCCTATCTGTTCTACACATTGTGGCGGCAGGCGCGCGATCAGCCGACCCGCATCCGCATTGCACTGTTCGCCCTGGCTGCGGTGGTGCTGAGCGTTATGTTGCCGCCTGGAGGCTCGGCTGCCATCACCATCATCGTCCTCGCCTTCGTGCTCGGCTCCCACCTGCTGGCGGTTCTCGGCATCGGGCTGCAGATCTACGCCCTGTCGAAATTCTATTACGATCTCGACATCACCCTGCTCACGAAGTCAATGATCCTGGTCGGAGCCGGCATCATCATGCTGGCGTTGTGGGCAGTCATGATACGCACGCAACCAAAAGAGCAGCGCCTATGAAACTGCTACGGATCATAGTCGCCACCGCAGGTCTTGCCCTGGTACTCGGCGCCGTCAATCTGTCGATCAGGGAGAAGCAGGAGGTGCTTGCAAACGGCCAGCGTGTCCTCCTGGAACTGCGCCCGGTAGACCCCCGTTCCCTGATGCAGGGCGATTACATGCAACTGGGTTATGGCGAGACCAGTGCACCCGGTGCGGAGATCACAGCTCAGATGCCGCCACAGGGCACGGTGATCCTCAAACTCGATGAGAACGAGGTTGCCACATTCTCCCGCATTGACGATGGAACCGCCTTGCAGGAGGGCGAAATCCGAATGCAGTACAAGCTCAGACTGGAGCGCGGGTCCGTGCGCTACGGCGCCGAATCCTTCTTCTTCCAGGAAGGCGATGCCAAGCTTTACGAAGAGGCGAAATACGGCGTCCTGCGGGTCGATGAAGAAGGTGCGAGCGTTCTCGTCGGACTTGCCGGTGAAGACCGCAAGCTGATCGAAAAGCCCAAGGGTTAAGGGGGATGAGTGCGCGCATCGCCGGCCATGCGGATTGTTTTACCGGAACGTCACGGATACTCTTTCCTTTCCGGAACGCAAACTCACAGACTTATCCGCCGCTGTATATTTCGAAGGTACCGTGATGAAAATTTTTTCGTTGAACCATAGACGGTGCACCGCAACGCTGTTTTTTTGCCTATTGAGCCTGGTGATGTTTGTTTCAGCATCGCCGCGGGCACAGGCGCAGCAAAACTCCAACACCATTGTGGGTCTGCATCTCGTTCACAAGGAGCTGTCGCCCGAAGCAGCGCGCGCATCAGGCCTTCCGCAAGGTTATATGATCGCGTCGTCGGGTGATGCCACGGCAGGGGAATATCTGATCGAAACGAAGCCAATTCTCACCAATGCCGATTTCGCTGAGGTCTCCGCAAGTTTTGACCAACATACTCTCTCACCGACCATAATGTTCCGACTAAAGCCAGCCGGAGCCCGTGCATTTTCGCAGATTACGGCTGCAAATATCGGCCGGGCTTTCGCTATCGTCGTGGACGGCAAAGTGGTCTCGGCACCGATCATACAGTCAGAGATCGCCGGCGGAGTAGGGGTGATCTCCGGAGGTTTTTCGGTCGAGGAAGCGCAGAGCCTGGTCGAACGGATGAAACCTGGAACATTGGAGTAAGGTCTTCCAGAGGCGATCAGAGATTGCCGGCTCATGTCCGGCAAAATTTAAATACCGTGTCCCGCACTTGATGCGGGATCCAGAGCCGACAACAATGGACGTGCAACATTGCCTGGACCCCGCATCAAGTGCGGGGAACGAGATCTGATTTCGACGTGTCTCTCGAGTATCCTCCAGGTGGCACGCTAAAGCGCACCCTCCACCGCGGCGCGTCCGATCTCGGCATATTCGGCGACTGTGAACTGGATCGGGTTGTTGCCTGCGGAGGGGTCTTCCACCGCCATTTCCGCAACCTGATCGATGCGGTCCGCATCGAGCCCGATGTCCTTCAAGGTGTGCGGCATGCCGATTTCAGCCCTGAGATCGAGGACCCACTGCATGAAGCCGTCGAAGCCGCCGGAAATGTCGAGATAGCGTGCGGCCGCCTCGATTTCACTCTCGATAACCGACCGGTTGGCCTTGAGCACATAGGGCATGATGATGGCGTTGAGGGTACCGTGATGGGCGTCATACAGCCCACCGAACGGATGCGACAAGGCGTGGATGGCGCCAAGGCCGCGCTGGAAGGCGGTCGCGCCCATGGCGGAGGCCACCAGCATATGGCCGCGCGCTTCGAGGTTCGCACCGTTGGCTACCGCTTCCGGCAGCCAACGCTTGACCAGCGCCATGCCCTCAAGCGCAATGCCAACCGCCATTGGATGATAATTCGGCGCGCAATAGGCCTCAAGATTATGGGCCAGCGCATCCATACCGGTTGCAGCAGTAAGTCCCGGCGGCAGACCGGTGGTCAGCTCCGGATCGAGGATCACCACTTCCGGCAGTAGCTTGGGATGGAAGATGATCTTTTTCACATGTGTCACGTCATTGGTGATGACCGTGGCGCGGCCGACTTCCGAGCCGGTGCCCGCGGTTGTCGGCACACCGATGATCGGCGGGATCGCATCGCCATCCGCCCTCGTCCACCAGTCGCCGACATCCTCGAAATCCCAGATCGGCCGGTTCTGGCCGACCATCAGGGCAATCGACTTGGCGACATCGAGCCCGCTGCCGCCGCCGAACGCAATGACGCCGTCATGGCCGCCGGCCTTATAGGCCTCCACACCGGCAGTGACATTGGCCTCCACCGGGTTCGACTTGACGTCGGAAAACATCGCAATGCCGAGCCCGGCTCCTGTGCAGGCCTTCAGGATCGATTGCACCATGGGCAGGCCGGCAAGGCCGGCATCGGTGACAAACAGCGGTTTGCCGATGCCCAGGTCGCGGCAGTGTCCGGCCAGCTCCGAAATCCGGCCTGCGCCGAATTTGACCGCGGTCGGATAACTCCAATTGGCAGATACGGTCACGTCACGTCTCCTCAAGAAATATCGGTTTGCAAATGATAGGATTTCGGGCGGGTCAGGGCTTCGTAGCCGACCCGCGACAGGGTGCAGCCGCGGCCGGTATGTTTGACCCCGGTCCAGGCCAGCGACGGGTCGAGATAATCGCAGCGGTTCATGAACACCGTGCCGGTTTCGATCCGGTCGCCGATATCGATTGCCGCTGCCTCGTCCCGGCTCCAGATTGAGGCAGTCAGCCCGTAGGCGCTGTCGTTCATCAGGGCGATCGCTTCATCATCGCTGGATACTTTCATGATGCCGGCGACCGGCCCAAAGGTCTCTTCCGTCATCACCGCCATCTCGTGGCTGACCCCGCTCAGCACCTGGGGTGCAAGATAGGGCCCCTCGCCGGTGTCGGCTGGAAACAGATCACGGGAGAGGTGCGCCGTGGCGCCGGCCCGCTCGGCGGCGGCGATCTGACCGCGCACGAAGTCTGCAGCCGACGCCTTGACCAGCGGCCCAAGCGTGGTTTCCTGATCGAGTGGATTGCCGAGCACATAACCGCGGACCAGTTCCACGAAGCCCTCGACGAACTGGTCATAGACCGCTTCATGAACATAGACCCGCTCAATGCCGCAGCACGACTGGCCGGAATTGAAGAATGCGCCATCGGCCACATTCTCGATGGCGTGGGCAACATCCACATTGGCGCGCACATAGGCAGGGTCCTTGCCACCCAACTCGAGCCCCATGGGCAGGAACTGCCCCTGTGCCGAGGCTTCCATGGATTTTCCACCGGCAACCGAACCGGTGAAGCAGACCATATCGGCCATGCGGTTGGACAGCACCCGGTCCGCCTGGTCATGGCTCATCACCAGGTTCTGAAACACACCGTCTGGCAGCCCGGCGGCATCGAAGGCCTGCTGGAAACGCTCACCCACCAGCAAGGTGTGGGAGGCATGTTTGAGCACCACCGTATTGCCCGCCATAAGGGCCGGCACGATGGAATTGACGGCAGTAAGGAACGGAAAGTTCCACGGTGCGATAGTGAACACGACGCCCAGCGGCTCGCGCTTGATATAACGGGTAAAGCCTGGTTTGGGCTCCGGCACCACATTGGCAAGGCTGTCTTCGGCAATCGAAATCATATGCCGGGCGCGCTCCTCAAAGCCGCCCAATTCGCCGGCCCCATAGCGCACCGGCCGGCCCATCTGCCAGGCCAGTTCCGGCGCTATTTCATCGCCCATGGCGAGCATGGCATCGACTGCTTTAGTGCAATAGGCACCGCGTTCGGCAACCGACAAAGACCGCCAGTCCCGTTGTGCCTGCCGCGCACGTGCAAAGGCCCCATCGACCGTTTCGTCTTTGGCCACCGCGCGCTCCGCATAGACCGATCCGTCCACCGGCGAGATTATTTTGGTCACAGACATTCAACCGTCCTCATTGTCGGCGTTCGCCCTCACGCCCGCTCAAACCCGCGGGCAATTTCCCAATCGGTCACCCGGCGGTCAAGCTCCGCCTGCTCCCATTTCGCGGCATGGACATAGTGATCGACCACCTCGTCACCCATCGCGGAGCGCAGCATTTTGGATTTCGTCAGCGCCGTCGTGGCGTCACGCAGGGTGGTTGGAATTTCGCGCAACCGCCGCCCGCCATAGGCATCGCCCACAAAGGGTGCCTCCAGTTCAAGCTTGTTCTCGATGCCGTCGAGGCCGGCTGCGATCAGTGCCGCCATGGCGAGGTAGGGGTTGAGGTCAGCGCCACCCACCCGGCACTCGACCCGCACCGCTTTCGAGCCCGCACCGCACAGGCGATAGCCGGCAGTCCGGTTATCCAGGCTCCAGATCGCCTTGGTCGGCGCGAAGGTGCCGGCCTGGAAGCGCTTATATGAGTTGATATAGGGCGCCAGGAAATAGGTGATCTCGCTGGCATGCATGAGAAGGCCCGCCAGATAATGCCGCATCAATTCCGACATGCCATGCTCGGCATTGGGATCATGGAACAGGGAGGTCGTGCCGTCGGCACTCCATAACGACTGATGGACATGGGAGGAGTTGCCGGCAAAGTCGTAGTCCCACTTGGCCATGAAGGTCAGCGCCCGACCCTTCAGCCAGGCAATCTCCTTGCAGCCGTTCTTAACGATCACATGCCGGTCGGCCATGGACAGTGCATCGGTATATTGCACATTGATTTCTTCCTGGCCGGCATCGGCTTCACCCTTGGAGTTCTCCACCGGAACGCCGGCACCATGCAATCCATTACGGATCGCACGCATGACGTCTTCCTCCTTGGTGGTCTGGAAGATGTGATAGTCCTCATTATAGGCGCTTGTCGTGCGCAGCTGGCGGTAGCCCTTGTCATGGGCTTCACCGAAACTGTCGTCGAACAGGTAAAATTCAAGCTCCGTTGCCATGAATGCCTTCATGCCCATGGCCTCGAGGCGTGCGGCCTGTTTCTTGAGCACGGCGCGGGGTGAATGCGCCACTTCCGCATGGGTGGCATGATCGAGCACGTCGCAGAGCACCAGGGCTGTACCCTCGAGCCATGGTATGCGGCGCAGGGTGGTGAGATCCGGCTTCATGGTGTAGTCGCCATAACCGGCTTCCCAGCTGGTCGACTTGTAGCCCGGCACCGTGTCCATCTCCATGTCGGTCGCCTGCAGATAATTGCAGCTATGGGTTTCCTCCCAGGCGCTTTCGCAGAAGAATTCCGCCTGGAAGCGCTTTCCCATCAAACGCCCCTGCATGTCGATCTGACAGGCCAGCACCGTATCGATGGTTCCAGCTTCAACTTCTTTCCTGAGTTGATCCAAACTCAACATTCCGGTCATGGATCGAAGGCTCCCATTCACCTTGTGGCATTACAATGAAACAAGCATGCGGCCGGCCGTCGAACCGGCCGCATGCTTTGCTACGTCAGAGCACAGTGGTCCACCGCGCTACCGCGGCGCCACACCGCCCGTATCGGTCATGAATAGCGGTAGGGTACGCCTGCCTTTTCCATGACTTTCTTGTAGTCCTTGTAGATCTGAACCACCTTGGCAGCACGCGGGCTTTCAGAGGCGAGTTCTTCCCAGAACTCCTCACTGTCCGAGACAACCTGATCCCATTCAGCCGCCGGGATGGTGGTCAGTTCCATCTTCTTGCCGTTCACCCGCAGATCGGCCTCACCGCCCCAGTACCAGACCTGGCGGTAATAGTGGGACTGATCGATGGTGATCTTGAACAGCTCCTGAAGATGGGGCGGGACCTTGTTCCAGCTTTCAGAGTTGGCAAAGTAGGATCCGCACCAGGCGCCGGTGACGTTGTTGAGCAGCGCGTAGTTGCAGACATCGGCCCAGCCGACTTCATAGGCTTCCGTGAAACCACACCAGGCGACGCCATCGAGTTCACCGGTCTGGATCGCAACTTCGACGTCTTCCCACGGCACGGTCACCGGGATCAGCCCGTAGCGTGACAGGAAGCGGCCGGCGGTCGGCACGCCGAACACGCGCTTGCCGTTCATGTCGGCCAGCGAACGGATCGGTTCCTTGGTGAAGATGTGCAGCGGATCCCAGGCACCGGCGCTGAGCCAGGTGACATTTTCAACCTCGCCATAGGCTTCCGCCCAGATCTCATTCAAGCCATAGCGTTCGAACAATACCGGCATGTCGAGGCTGTAGCGTGTGGAGAACGGGAAGTAACCGCCAAAGACATTGATGTCGACCGGGGACGCCATGGTGGCGTCGTCCGATTGCACAGCGTCAATGGTGCCCTTCTGCATGGCGCGGAACAACTCATCCGTCGGCACCAGCTGATCGGCATAGTATAATTCGATCTCCATCTCGCCATTGGCGGCCCTGTTGAAGGCATCGATCTGCGGCTTGATCACATGAGCGCCAAGCGGGGCGCCCGAATAGGTCTGAAGCCGCCATTTGATCGGCGCGGCGCGCACAACCGCCGGGGCAGCGATAGTCGCGGCACCTGCAACTGCTACACCTGTCAGGACTTTGCGTCTGGTTGTCATCATATCCTCCTGTTTGTTTTGGATTTGGTTTTGGTTGAGGAGAAAGCGGTTTCTCCGTGGGGTAATTAGGTTATGGCACTGCTCCGTCACTCACTTGTTGTAGACATATTCAGGCAGCCAAAGGGCGATCTGCGGGAACACCATGACCAGGGCGAGCGCCAGGACCATCACCAGGACGAACGGTATGATCGAGACATAAATGTCCTTGAGACCGATTTCCGGTGGCGCCATGGCGCGCATCAAGAAGAGATTGTAGCCAAAGGGCGGCGTCATGTAAGCGATCTGGGTGGTGATTGTATAAAGCACGCCGTACCAGATCAGGTCGAACTCCAGGACCTTCACCAGTGGCACATAGAGCGGTGCAACGATGACAAGCATGGCAGTGTCATCGAGAAAGGTGCCCATCAGCAGAAACGACAGCTGCATCAGGATGAGGATCATCCACGGATCCAGTCCAAGCTGCTCGGTGAACAGATTGTCGATCGCCCGCACCGCGCCCAGTCCGTCGAACACCGCGCCAAAGCCCATCGCCGCCACGATGATCCACATGAACATGCAGGAAATCGCCAGCGTCTGGCGCACCGACACCTCGAACACCTCGCGCGTCATCCGGCGCTTCAGAACCGCGGCCATGAACGCCGCCATCGCACCGACCGCTGAACTTTCGACGAGACTTGTCCAGCCATTGACAAAGGGAACGATCATGACCGCAAAAATCACAATCGGCAGCACCCCGGCACGCAGCAAGGCCAGCTTCTCGCCAAGCGAAACTGTGCGTTCCTCCTTCGGCAGGACCGGGCCCAGATGCGGCTGCAGCCAGCAGCGAACTGCGATATAGACGATGAACATGCCCGCCATCATCAACCCCGGAAACACCCCGGCCAGCCACAGTTGCCCGACCGGCTGTCGTGCAATCATCGCGTAAAGCACAAGAACCACCGAGGGTGGCACAAGAATGCCGAGAGACGAGCCCGCCTGTACGACGCCCGTCACCATGCGTTTGTCGTAACCACGCCTCAGGAGTTCGGGCAGGGCAATGGTCGCACCGATCGCCATGCCCGCCACCGATAGCCCGTTCATGGCGGAGATGAGCACCATCAGGCCGATCGTGCCGATCGCCAGTCCGCCGGGAACCGGCCCCATCCAGACATGAAACATCTTGTACAGATCATCCGCGATACGGGACTCTGAAAGCACATAACCCATGAAGATGAACATCGGCAGAGTGAGCAGCGGGTACCATTTCATCAGTTTCATGGCGGCGGAAAACGGCAGATCCGATGAGCCCACTCCCCACAGCGCAAGAGCCGATATGGCAGCCACTGCTCCGATAGCACCGAACACGCGTTGGCCCGTCGCCAGCATCAGCATCATCGACGAGAACATCAGAATGGCGATCATTTCATGTGACATCAGACCGTCTCACCGCGAAGCTTGAAGATATCTTTGAACAGCTCGGAAACTGCCTGCAGCAGCATCAGCAGGATGCCTGTAACCATCATGACCTTGACCGGCCATATGTAGGGACGCCAGGCAGACGGGCTGCGTTGGTTGTGCTCGTAGGAATAGACCGTCGAATCGATGCCGCCATAAAGCAGCACCGCCAGATAGAAGATCAGGAAGAAAACTGTGAAAACGTCGAACCAGGCCTTCCTGCGGTCAGACCAGGAGCCATAAAACAGATCCATTCTGACGTTTGCATGGAGCTGGATGGCGTAAGGTCCGCCGACCAGATAGTACCCCACCATCATGTATTGAGCCATCTCGATGGTCCACAGGGACGGCAGGAGAAAGGTCTTGGATATGGACGAATACAGCAGCACCCCGATCATCGCAAAAATGCCGTACATCACAAACCGGCCGACCCGGTAGTTCAGCGCATCAACCCATCGGACATAGGTCTTCATCACATCAAGCATAGTCCCGGTCGCCACCCCGTTCATGTTTCGCGATCAATCCGCAAAGACCGCGCGCCTCCTCAAGCACATCCACAAGCCTCTTAGCCCATATCGCCTGTCCGTCCCTATCGCACAGCAAGTCGTTGCAGACTTCAAGCATTGTGTGGGCGATGCCGCGCTGCTCACCATGCACAGGGATGGTGTAGTGGGTCGCATCATTGACCGGATAGGGCTGGTTGTCACCGATGCACAGCGCCTCGTCACTGCCAAGCAGTTCGTTGATGCATTTCGAGAATTCCGGCGCCCGGTTATATTGCGCGCCCACGTCCCAGGGCCGCACGAAACCGTCATAGGTCCGGTTGAAACTGTGGAGCGTGATCAAGATGGTGTGCATGCCGGCCGCAGCCCGCTCGTCCAGCAGTCCCGAAACCGTCTCGTGAAACGGCTGGAAAATGCTCGATATCCGGGACACCCGTTCGGCATCGTCTATGTTTTCGTTACCTGGAATGACGGTGCGCTCACTCACCACCGGCATGGCCTGCGCCGTATCCGGCGGACGGTTGCAGTCGATCACCAGACGGGAATAGTTTTGCAGCACCAAAGGCGCATCAAGTGCCTGCGACATCTGCTTGGCAACCGATGCCGCACCGATATCCCATGCAATGTGGCGTTCAAGGTCGTCAGGCATAAGGCCCAAGGTTCCAAGCCGGTGCGGAATGGTCCGGCTGGCATGCTCGCACACCAGGAAGAACGCAGATGATCCATCCGCATTCACCACATCCGCTGGATGTGCTTCACCCTGTTCCAGCATGCCTCCCCTCCCGCCGAATTCGGCCGAGTATGTACATATCTTTCCAAACTAAATATACTCTGTCAAATTCTTTACAGAGGCCGTTCGCAAGCAAATGGAACGCCAAGCGATAGGGACAGTTGCCGAGCTGATCAGGCTCAATTTCGAACGCCTGACCCGCTCGGAAAAACAGATCGCCAATACGCTTCTTAGCGACTATCCGGTTGCCGGCCTGAGCAGTATCACCGAGTTCGCCCGCTCAGCCGATGTCAGCTCTCCGACCGTCATCCGCACCGTTCAGAAGCTGGGCTTCTCCGGCTTTCCCGAATTCCAGAACAAATTGCGTTCCGAACTGTCCGCTCAGCTCTCGACACCATTGACCCGGCGCGCGCAATGGGCGGTTGGCGCACCCGAAAGCCACATACTGAACACCTTCGCCGCCGCCGTTGTGGACAATATCCAGCAGTCTCTCAAATTGATCGATCATCTGGAGTTCGACAGGATTGTCGATCTCATTGCCGACACCGACCGGTCGATCCATCTGGTCGGCGGCCGGGTGACCCATGTGGTGGCGGATTATCTTTCGACATATCTGGAGGGCATCCGGCACGGTGTGGTCGCCTTGCCGCCATCCAGCAGCCACTGGCCGCAGCACCTGCTCGGCATGACCCGGGGCGACGTGCTCCTGGTGTTCGACATGCGCCGCTATGAGCGAAATCTCAATGAGCTCGCACAGCTTGCCCACAAGCGCGGCGTTTCCATTGTCGTTTTCACCGATCAGTGGATATCGCCGATCAGTGCCATCGCCACCCACACCATTCCGGTCCGCATCGAAGTGCCGTCAAGCTCGGATTCAACCGTTGCCACGGTGTTCATGGCCGAAGCGCTGCTCGCCGCCGTGGCCGAGCGACTGTGGCCGGACGCCGAAACCCGGATCAGGGATCTCGAAGACATGTTCGATGCAACAGGCCGCTTCGGCAAGCAGCGGACGCGCTAACCGGCGCCACCATGCGAACAAGTCACTACCTCTACTGAACCTGCCCGCTTGCCTTGAGCCAGCGCGCCATGCCACGCACATTGAGTTCGAGCCAGTTATCCCGCGCACCCCAGGACTTGTAAGCGTCCATGGTGACACTTGCAGCTGCCTGGTCCACGGTCCGCCCGGCCTTGAGTTCGGACGTAACGGCGGTCTTGAGGTCTTCGATATAGGCGCGTGTGTCGGTTGCGTCCTGCTTCGTGCCGATCACGCTGTGACCGGGCGCGAGTATATCGAAATCAAGTCCCTCGACGATCTTGATCTGGGCAATCAGCTTGTCGATATCGGTGCCCGGAAAATCCCGGTAGGGCACCCGCTTGGGCGACACCACATCGACCACGAAGGCGACATTCTCCGGCCGCACCACCATGGCAATCAGGTTGTCTGAATGGCCTTCGCCCAAATAGGTCAGTTCGAATGTCTTGCCGCCGGTGGAAAATTTCATCTCGTCCGCAAAAGTGACGCCGGGCAGTGCCGTCTTCACCTTGCCATTGGCGATATGCCGCTTGGCGTTTTCATGGGCGATTACCGTCAGGCCGTCACCCCATGCCTCGCCGCCGGAGGCATGGTCGCCATGATGGTGCGACAGCACCATATGGGTCACCGGCTTGTTGAACCGTTTCGCCAGTTCAGCTTTCAGCCAGGCAACCGCATCCGCATTGATTGGATCGGTAACCACAATGCCGTCTGCCGTTACAACGAATATGGCGTAATGAAAATTGTTCTGGAACCGATAGACGTCGCCGGCAACTTTTTCGATTGCCCGCTTGGCGTCCTGGGCAGAAGCGCCGAGTGCTGAGGACAGAACCACCATCGCTCCAAGTGTCAATGCCTTCACCGTCTTGATGACGCTTTTGTTTCTACCCATGACGCAACCTCCCACTAATGTTTATTGACGCCTTACAGCACCCGCAGTTTAACCAGGGCACAGCGCAAAGTTGTGGCTTTTTCGGCGAGATCACGGGATTTTGACCGCAGCGGCTGACAGCAGGTTCGATCGGCCTGGACGCTCAGGCGTCCCACAGCCGCTGCGGCGCAAGATCTTGTTCGGTAACCCCCAGGGCCTTGATGTGCGCAGGCAGCCCGGCCCCCGACGCCAGGCCCGCCGAGCTCTGTCCCATGCCGTTTGACGTTTCGATGCCATAACCGCCCTGGCCGGCGCACCAGAAATAACCCTCCACATGAGGGTCGTAACCGACCACCGGCACGCCATCGGCAACGAACGAGCGCAACCCCGCCCAGCTGCGGATCACCTTGTCCACCTTCATGGTGGTGGCTCGCTCAAGCCGGTCTATGGTGTAGGCGATATCGATCTCTTCGGGCTGCACATCCTGGGGCGGCACCGGGGTTTCATCCGCCGGCGATCCGAGCACCGTGCCGGCATCGACCTTGAAATAGAACTCCTCGTCCGTATCCATCACCACCGGCCAGCTATCGTCAATGTCCACATTGGGCGGCGTAAAGGCGATTACCGTACGGCGCTTGGGCTGCAGACCGATGAGTTTTGCGCCCATCCGTGTCGCCACCACATCCGCCCAGGCGCCGGCCGCATTGATCACCACCGGCGCGGCGAACTGACCGACCGGCGTCGCGACATGCCACATGCTTCCGCGGCGCTCGAAATCAAGCGCTTCGGCATTGCAGACGATCTCGCCGCCATGCCCCTTGAGCCCCCGGATATAGCCATGATGGATCGCGTTGACATCGAGCGCGAGGCAGGTCGGGTCGAGGAACGCTGCCCCCAGATACTCCTTGCGCAACACCGGGACCTTGGCCACCGCCTCGTCGGTCGAAATCATCGCGATCTCGGGCGATAGCTCCTGGACCGCGGAAAGCGCTGCCTCGATCGAGGACCGCTGGTCTTCGCGTGCGATGAAAAACAACCCCTGCGGCCGGCTCAACGGAATATCGGTGAAGCTGGCCGCCGGATTGGTGAAGAATTCATAGCCTGATTTGGCCAGCGCCCGCACGGTGCGCGGACCATAGGCTTCCGTATAGACCGCCAGGGACCGCCCGGTCGTATGGTAACCCGGCTGGTCTTCCATTTCGAGCAGGATGACGGAGTGATCTTCCGACAGCCAGTGCGCGCAGGACGTGCCCGCGATGCCCGAGCCAATGATCAGAAAGTCGGCTTCTTTCATGTGCGTATGCTCCCTCGCCCCAATTGCGAAGTGTAGGACACCCGATCACCCCAGGTGAACTTCATTTTCTAGTCCTGATGCATAATTTGGCGTACACTCAAACCCTGCCTTTGCGACCGAGAAGGGATTTACCCATGCCACGATATCGTATTCGCGACGCCGACAGCTACGGCCATGCGGTTGGCATCCTGATGCTCGACTACCGCGGACCGTTTATCCCGGGCGATGTCGGAAACGCCACCAGCTACGATTATCCGGTGCTGTTCAAAGTGGTCAAAGGCCTGACCTTCGACCGGGTAAAGGCCGGCGATCAGTCGGTCACCGATGATATTGTCGAGGCCGCCCGGGAACTCGAACAGTTCGGCGTACGCGGCATCTCGAGCGACTGCGGCTTTCTGGTGAAGTATCAGGCAGCGGTTGCCGGCGCGGTCAAGGTGCCGGTGTTCATGTCGAGCCTGCTGCAGATACCCTTCCTGTCTTTGATGTTCGATCCCTCCCGCCCGGTCGGCTGCATCACTGCGACACGCAAGGCGCTCGGCAACCAGGTTCTGGAAATGGCCGGGATCAAGAGCGATATCAATGTCGTGGTCCACGGTATGGAGGATTACGAACACTTCAAATGGGCGATCCTGGAGGAAGGCGGTGAGCTGGATTCGGACCTGATCGAGGAAGAAGTGGTCACCGAAGCCCGCAGGATGCAGGACATGTATCCCGACCTTGGCGCCATCATGCTCGAATGCTCGCTCCTGCCGCCCTATGCCAGTGCGGTGCAGAAAGCCACCGGCCTGCCGGTGTTCGATTTCATGAGCATGATCAACTATTTCTACGAAGGCACCCACCGCCAGCCCTATCAGGGTTACTACTGATACCAGACGAAGTCAGGCGTCCCGGTCGAACTCCGGATCGACCGGGATCTGCAACCCGTTCAACAGATGGTTGGTCTTGCCGGCCAGCGACACGATGCGCAGCAGATCGCCATATTGTTCTTCGGTCATGCCTTTGGCCCTGGCGGCAGCTGTGTGCGAGTGCACGCAATAGGCGCAGGAATTGGCGATCGAGACCGCCATATAGATCATTTCCTTGGTCAACGGATCGAGCGCTGACGGCGTTGCCATGACCGCTTTAACATCCGCCCAGGTTGCCTCCAGCAGGCCGGGATCAAAGGCCAGATAGCGCCAGAGATTATTGACGAAATCGGAGTTGCGCGTTGCGCGAATATCGTCAAACACGGCTTTGACGCGCGGATCGGCTTCAGGGTCCTGGGGTGGTGCAACGGTGGACATGGCGCATTCCTTTTCTGGCTTTTCGCCAGGGATCAGATCTCACGCGGCTGGTTCGGGAAATAGTCCTCGCAAGTGCCTTCCCGGTAGACATCCGCTGTCGCGCAATGCAGTCCGCCACCGAATGCGTAGGCATCGCGGAACGGCACCGGGATCACCTCAAAGCCGAGCTTGTCCAATTGGTCCAGTTGGTGAACTTCCGAGGCCTCCGCACAGACCGTCTTGGGATCCAGCACCAGCACATTCATGGACAGCCAGACACTGGAATAGCACAAGGGCGGCGGGGAATTATGCGCCGGCCGGGCCGCATCGACGATTTCCCAGCCGTTCTTCTCGAACATTCCGCGCTGGTCGTCCGGCAGACGGCGTTCGGGATTGTTGATGATCAGGCCGGGCCTGAGCGGCGTGAAGGTGGCGTCGATATGGATCGGATAGGGATCGCCGGGGAAATTGACCGTGTGCACTCTATGGTCAGGGAAATGTCGCTGGATCCAGTCGATCCCCTTGAGGTTTGTGGTGAAGCCGTGCTGGATCACCAGGTCCTTGCCGAAGCGCAAGGTATCGGCGGCATCGAACAATGGCTCTTCGTCGGTCGTGACGAAGAATTTTTCCGCTGCCCATTCCAGTCGTTTTTCAACGCCGATCTTGTCCGACAGATAATCCGGGTGATAATCCGCATCGGTCAGGCGCGGCTTGGGCGCCGCCTCATGGCGCATCTTCGGGTCATCGTTGTAATAGGCCTGGAGCAGTGGCCGGTAACACAGATACTCAAACCACCGGCTTCGGTAGGACATGGTGGCTTCGAGCATTTCATGGCCAACCGTCAGAAGTACGTCGCGCGGCGGCATGCAGCCGAAACTCGAGCCGGTCTCCCAATCGGGGGTTGCCACCGGTTTATTGAACTCGATCGGATCGGGCCGGTCCACCCGGACCCCCCGGCTTTCGAGGGTCTTGGCGAAATTGTTGAGCTGTTCATTGGCACGGTCGACCGTGTCTTGAGGCCGCGGCCCCCACTGTCCGCGCATATCGGAATCTTCCGGCACCTTGGCATCGAGCGCCGGCTCGGGCGGCGGAATGCAGCACCCGTCAGCGACCCCGACGATGACATGTTTGAGCGGATCCCACTCGTTCCAGGAATTGACTTGCGTTGTGTCCGGCGACCAGGCCATCGTTCCACCCTCACCCCAAAAATGTGCATGGCCGCCAGGCTCGGCGGCGGCGCACGCTACAACTTCACAACTCACCCTGTAAAGAGCCGCTGCAACACGACGGCACGGGATGTCTGGTGAAAATTTATTGGACGTTTGAGCGGGTTGCACTGATAACTACGCAACACAACCAAGGCGATTTTCTATGTGGGAAAAGTTGACCAGCATATTTGCAGCATCCGGCGATGCCGAAGCCGCCGGATCACCGGACGAAACTTCTCTGCGGCTGTCGACCGCTGCCCTTCTGGTACATGCCAGCCGGATCGACGGGCAGGAACATGCCGATGAGAGCGAGCGGTTGTTTGAGCTGATCAAGTCCAAGTTCGACCTGACCGACCAGCAAACCGATGACCTTGTACGGCAGGGCCGTGAACATGATGACAAAGCGGTTGATCTGTACAGCTACACCCGGGTTCTGACCGAACATCTGGACGCGGAAGGCCGCGCCAATATCGTCGAAATGCTCTGGGAGATTGTGCTTACCGACAAGGTCATAGATGATTACGAGGCACATCTGGTGTGGCGGGTCGCGGAACTCCTGCGGATCTCCACAAGGGAGCGGGTGATCCTGCGCAAACGTGTTGCCGCAAGACTGGGGTTGCAAGAGTAGTATATGGATCGGACAACCAGCGTCCGGAGGGGAAGCCATCATGGCGACAGGATCAGTCACACAACCGGTCGCGCTGATCACCGGTGCATCCGGTGGTATCGGCGAGGCGTTTGCCAATGAGCTTGCGCATGACGGTTACCGGCTGGTGCTGGTTGCCCGAGGTCAGGCGGAGCTTAACCGGGTCGCCGGTGTTATCACCACCAAGTTCGATGTTCCAACGATCGCCCTTCCGCGCGACCTCGCGCACGCCGATGCCGCCGATGAACTCGACGCCGAGCTGAAAAAACGCCGGCTCAGCCCCGATATCGTGGTCAACAATGCCGGCTACGGCCTGCGCGGAGAAGCCGTCGAACTCGACGTCAGCCAGCAGCTCGACATGATCGACCTGAATATCCGCACCCTGGTTGAACTGTCCCTGCGCTGTGGTCGCTCCATGAAACAACGCGGCCGCGGCGGTATCATCAACGTCTCCTCGACGGCCGCCTACATGCCGGGCCCGAACATGGCGGTCTATTACGCCACCAAGGCATTTGTCAGCTCCTTCAGCGAAGCGCTTTGCGCCGAGCTTTCACCCTTTGGCGTGCAGATCACCGCCGTGGTTCCGGGCGTCACCGCCACGGACTTCCAGCGCCGTGCCGGTCTTGAGACGGCACTGCTGGTCAAGGCCGCTCCCGCCATGTCCGCAGAAGACGTTGCCAGGATCGGTTATGCCGGTTTCAAGAAGGGCCGCCGGGTGGTCATAACCGGCACCCAGAACAAGCTGCTTGCGCATGCCGCCCGGGTCATTCCGCGCGCGCTGCTTCTGCCGATTGTGAAACGATTACAGGCTTGAAAATTATGACACGTGTATCAGGCAAAAAGGCTTTCATCACCGGTGCCGCCACGGGCATCGGGCTGGCCTGCGCGCAGATGCTGGTCCGCGAGGGCGCAAGCGTTGTGCTGGCGGACATCGATGTCGAAGGCGCAGCAGCTGCCGCCGAAAGCATCAACCAGAACGCACCGGATACAGCATTCGCGGTCGAACTCGACGTAACCGATGAGGCTGCCTGGCCTGTGGCACTTGACGCCGGTGCAGCACACATGGACGGCCTGAACGTGCTGGTCAACAATGCCGGCATCTGCATTCCCGGGTCTGTCGAAGATCTCGATTATGCCCAGTGGCAGCGCACCATTGATGTCGATCTCAATTCCGTGTTTCTGGGCTGCCGGGCGGCATTGCCGCTGATGCGCGACCACGCGCCTGGTTCCATTGTCAACATATCGTCGATTTCAGGCCTGATCGCCGGGCACAATCTCGCCGCCTATAACGCTGCCAAGGCGGGGGTCTGGCTGGTCACCAAGTCGATTGCCCTGCATGCCGCGCGCAAGGCCCCCGGCATCCGCTGCAATTCCATCCATCCAGCCTTTATCGACACCGCCATGGTCGACGAGGTGGTCAAGGGCGCCGATGCACAGGAGGTGCGCGCGAAACTGGCGCGCCAGGTGCCGCTCGGCCATATCGGCACGGTGGAAGATGTCGCCTATGCTGCGATTTATTTGGCAAGCGACGAATCTCGGTTTATGACCGGTTCGGAACTGAAACTCGATGGCGGCATCAGCGCAATGTAGGCAACACGCATCCCCCGTTTATGAACGACAAAATTCTCATCATCGTACACCAGGAAAATTCGACACCCGGCCGCATCGGCCAGGCGCTCGAGGATCGCGGCTTTCAGCTCGACATCCGGCGCCCACGCTTCGGCGATCCGCTGCCCCAATGCATGGGCGATCATTTCGGCGCGGTGGTTTTCGGCGGACCTATGAGCGTCAATGACAAGGAAGCCTACATCCGCCGCGAAATCGACTGGATCAAAGTGCCGCTCAAACATGACCGGCCGTTTCTCGGCGTCTGCCTCGGCGCGCAGATGTTGGCAATGCACCTTGGCACCCGGGTCTATGAGCACCGCCATGGTGCCGTCGAAATCGGCTATTATCCGATCCGCCCGACCGAACCGGGAGCCCAGATCTGCGACTGGCCGGGACACGTCTATCAGTGGCACCGCGAAGGCAACGATCTGCCCTGTGGCGCCACCCTGCTGGCCCAGGGCGACACCTTCGAGTGCCAGGCCTTCCAGTATGGCCGAACCGGTTTTGCCGTTCAGTTCCATGCCGAGGTGACCCTTGCCATGCTGCACAAATGGACCGTGCGCGGCGCACCGAGGCTTGCCATGAAAGGCGCCCAGTCCCGTGCCGACCATTTTGCCGGCCGCGCCATTCACGACACCCGGGTGAAACAATGGCTCGACGATTTCATCGATCACTGGATTGCTCTCGGCCGGGGGCCTTAACACCCCGGTAACACTTACCGCTCTCCTGCAATACGCATTGCATATTGCAAGGCCTGCAAAAAGCGGGCTCCAGATATAGCGGCTCGACACAATCAAAACACAATATGTAGGGAAATTGCGCCTGATTCGGTTGGCACGGGGATTGCGATCAAAGACATTGAGCTGACCTGGGGTATTGCGTAGTCAGCGACAGATAGACGAGAGGAAGCGTATAACGACCCCTTCGTTGCGCCTCCTCTCGTTTACCATCTTTATTTACCCGTCCTTAAAATCGAAGAGCGTATACTCCGTGTCATGAGTACTGCGTTGTCCATTGCCGCCGGCGGCATTCGTACCGCAAGCGGCCAGTTCGAGACCGCCGCCCGGGATATCGTGCGCGCCGGCACGAGCTTTCAGGCTGACCCGACCACAGGCACGAGCGATCCGGCCACCTCTGGCGGCGCACCGATTTCCGTTACCAACTTTCCGATCCCCGATCTGGCTGACAGCCTGGTCGACATGAAGCTTGCGGAAATCAGCTACAAGGCGAATATCAAGGTGTTCGAAGTCGCCGCCCGCCTCGAAGAAGAAGCATTGAACATCCTCGCCTGACGTTACCCCCCCAATATTGTAGTTTCCTGTGACTGCGCTGCTGGCCGTTTGAACTGCGCGTGCACACTCTGCTATTATCCACCGGCCCTCACCTCAGCAGGAGTTGCCCGGTGACCACATTCGATCAAGCACTCGACGCGCGCATCAACGACGAAATCCTCGACCGATGCACGCTGTGTGGCAAATGCGCTGCTGTCTGTCCGATGCCGGCACCAGCCGGGATTGATGCGGCAACCGAAACCTCGGGTGCTAAAATCGTTTCCGGCGTGATCGATCTTTTGCGCGGTGGCGAAGGCTCGCCCGATGGTCTTGAATGGGCGGAAATCTGCACCGGTTCGGGCTTCTGCATCGAGGCCTGCCCGGAGGCCGTCAATCCGCGTTTCATGCTCGCCATGGCGAGGCTCAAGACCAGGCGCGCCAACGGCGCCGAGGCGACCAGGGCCAAGGGCCGCCAGAGTTTCGGCACCATGTCGAATGCGGTGCGCGCCATATCCCGCCTGCAACTGCCCGCCGACATTCTCGCCCGCATCAACCCGGCATCCGCCAAGGCGGCAACGCCCGAACCCGACCCGGAAGTGATCTACTACACCGGCTGCAACATGTTGCGCACACCCCATATCGGGCTTTTGTGTCTTGAGGTGCTCGACGCCATGGAGGTGCCCTACAAGGTTATGGGCGGGCCCGGCCACTGCTGCGGCATCTTCCAGTTCCGCGAAGGCGACACGGAAACCGGGGAAAAGATCGCCGGCCGGACCATGGACGCCTTTGCCGCCTCAAAGGCGCCGGAAGTGCTTGCCTGGTGTCCAAGCTGCGTGGTGCAGTTCGGCGAACTCAACCTCCCGACCTTCGAAAAAACCCGTACGGAACCCGCTCCCTTCGACATGGTGGCGTTTTATATCTGGTTGGCCCGGCGGCTGGATGAGCTCGCGCCCCTGATGACCATCCCCGTCAACCGCCGGGTTGCCCTGGTGGAGCGCCCGGGTATTCCCGGCGCCCGCGAAGCGGCCATCGAGATCGCACGAGCCATCCCGGGCGTCGAATATGTCGCCCTGCCGGATGTTCAACGGGTGTCGATTTCATCGAACTATCTGACCCTCCTGCCCGACTTCAAGGAAAAGCTCTTGCGCGAGGAGTTCGACGCCTGTGTCGATGCCGGTGTCGACACCCTTGCCACCATCTTCCATCCCTGTCACCGCGAGACCTGTCATCTGGGCGAAGGCAAGCCGTTCGAGATTGTCAATCTGATGGAACTGGTCGGTGAGAGCATGGGCATCCAGGTGGAGGACCTGTTCAAGAAACTCAAGATCATGGGTGATATCGACGCCATCATGGCCGAATGCGCCGATATGATCGACGAGCACTCCCTCAACGAAGACGCCCTGCGTGCCCATCTGGAGGCCGAAATCATCCACGCCAACCCGTTTATGGGTGTGTTTTCCAAGGACTGACATGGCGCCGGACCGGCACCAGGCAGACCGTCGTCTGCCGACCGTCGGTAATGTTCACCGACGAGTGTGCCCGTGCCCCCGTCTGGAGCGCTGGGGCACAACTGCGAAATTCGTAAAAATGAAGCCCTTGACAGAGGGATTTCAAAAAGCAAACCTAATAATGCAACGGATTTCGTATGCTCCCAGTGCTTGAGCGGAAAGCAGTCCAATTCAGAGGTAAACCCTTGACGTCGGCCGACTTCGAATTTCCCGGTTCCGATACCACGCGCGACACAGTCGATCGCCGGGAACTTGCGGCTGATCCGACCAACCGGCGCATTATCGAATTCCTCCAGGAAGACGGCCGGATGGCTTATTCCACCATCGCCCGGGAACTTGGAACCTCCGAGGGAACCGTACGCAAGCGGTACAACCAGATGGTCGAGGCCAAGGTGCTGCGCGTGATCGGCGTGGCCGACCCCATCGTGCTGGGCAATGAAGGCTATGCGCTGGTGGCAATGCGCCTGAGCGCAGGCGCTGATCCACGAAAAGTGAGTGCCCGCTTTGAGGCCTGTGACGAGGTCACCTTCGTGCTGTTTGCCACCGGCCAGTACGACCTGGTTATCGAAGTCATCTGTCAGACCCATCGCGATCTGCGGGATTTTCTGCTTGAGCATTGCTACGGGCAGGCGGACACTGTTTCGGTCGAACCGATGATGGCGCTGGCGCTGTACAAGAATTTGATGAAGTGGGGGCGACCGTAATATCGAGCCGGCCGGATCGGAACGTCTCCGGTCAGGCAAGTGCGTAGAGAGGGAAGGCGAAGTTTCGGCATGGTCTCGACTGTCGAAGGGGGACGGGATCGCACGGAGGAAGGCGGCCATGGCATGGTTGCCTCACGCCGCCGTCGGCGCTGGCTTGAATTCAAAACGCCAATTCCCCGCAGGGATACCATCGTCCTGGGAATTGCGGTCTGGGTGATTTTCTTCGCCTTATGGGAATTGGCGGTCGTTCTGCAGTGGGTGAACAGCCTGTTCTTTCCACCACCTCAGAAAGTTCTCGCGGGCCTTTACAAACTCCTGGTCGATCATGGCTTTCTCACCGATATCATCATCAGCATCTACCGTATCGCCCTGAGCTTCACCCTGGCCTGCCTGGTTGCCGTGCCTCTTGGCATATTGATGGGCTCGTTCAAACGCATCGAGGCCTTCGCCAATCCCCTCGTGTCGGCATGGCGCTACCTTCCAGCACCGTCCTTCATTCCGCTGCTGTTGATGTGGTTTGGCACCGGCGATGGACAGAAGATTGCACTGCTGTTCATCGGTGTGATCTGGTTTCTCATCACCATCATCATGGATCATGTGAAATCGGTGCGCACGGAACTGATCGAAACATCGATGACCCTGGGCGGCAGCCGGTGGCAGATACTCTGGACCGTGGTGATACCGGCTTCCATGCCTAATATCATGATCGCCATGCGCCAGATGCTGGCGGTCAGTTGGACCTATCTGGTGATTGCCGAGATCGTTGCCGCGACCACCGGCATCGGCGCCATGATGATGCGCGCCAAGCGCTTCTTGCATGTCGACCAGATCATGGCGGGGATCATCGTTATCGGTCTGCTCGGTCTGACTTTCGACTATCTGTTCCGGCTCGCCCATCGGCTGCTGTTTCCCTACATCAACGAACGGGAGGTCTGACCAATAGAAAAACATCATTCGACCGGCGCTGCGTCAGCGGCGAAAAAACCAACCATAAAACCCTCAGGGAGGAGAACAATGTCATACAGATCACTAAGCAAGACGCTTGCAGTCGCGTTCGTGGCGCTCGCGGTTATGGCGATCGGCTGGGGTGCGCCGTCCATCGCCAAGGAGAAAGTAAGCGTCGCCGGCCTGACATGGCCCGGCTACGGCTTCTGGTTCATAGCGCAGGAAAAGGGCCTCGCGCCTGATCTCGACATCAGCTATCAGGCGATCGAAGATCCCTATCAGAGCTTCGGCCTGGCCTCCGCTGGAAAACTCGACGTGGTGTCCAGCACCATCGAGTTCGCCCCGATCGCCGCCGCCCAGGGGATGCCGGTCCGCCTGGTTGCCTATGGCAATATCTCTTACGGCACCGACAAGATCGTCGTTGGCCCTGGCATCAAAACCGCACAGGACCTGATTGGCAAGAAAGTGGCGGTACTGGAAGGCGGCCTGGCCCAGCTTTACATGGCCATATGGCTTGAGCAGAACGGCGTGGCCTACGACAAGGTCGAATATGTCAACCTGATCATGGACGATGCCGCCTCGGCAATGATCGGTGGCGATGTCGCGGCTGCTGAATTCTGGGACCCCTTCGGCACGCAGATCCTGACCTCACTGCCCGATTCGAGCCTCGCGGCACAGTCGCGTGAACCGTTCTGGCTGTCCAACGCACTGATCGCCGATGCGGTGTTCATGAACGCCGACTTCATCGCCAATCGCCGTGACGTGGCGGTCAAGGCCATGCAGGCCCTCTATGACGCCATTGCCTGGTGGCAGAAAAACCCGGCCGAGGGAAACCAGATCATCGCGACTGGAATGAAGATGAGCGTCGCCGATGTCGAACTGGTGATCGGCAAGGACGGTACCGGCAAGGATGGCGGGCTCTATCCTTATGCCTTCCTGGAAGCCGCCCGGTTCTGCGGTTCGGCTCCCGGCGATCCTCCGTTCGGGCAGAAGAACGGCCAAATCGTCGAACACTGGCGGATGACCAATGAGTGGTGGATCAAGTTCGGCCAGATGGACAAGACCGTCGAGCCCGAAAAGGGCACGGACTGCTCGCTGCTCAGCGACCTGCACAAGGCGGGTTACGGCCAGTAGGCGTTTTTCGTCCAAGCCCATTCCAACCCAATCGAGAGCCGGCCCCGCCGGCCGGCTCTCGCACTCAAACTTGAAGCTGCGGCACCCACCGGCGGTCCGGTGGGACGGGAAACCGGATCATAGGTGGAACGAATACAGGAATGACACAGCAGGACAATACACACCAAGACCTTGCTGAAGCCGGCGGTCCGCGCGGCGATGCCAAGCTCTGGGTCTCCAATGTGACCAAGTCGTTTCCCCTGGCATCGGGCGAGCGCATAGATGCGGTCGTCGATGTCTCCTTCGATGTTCTGGACAATGAATTATGCGCCCTGCTGGGACCGTCTGGCTGCGGCAAGTCCACACTTCTGCGCATGGTCGCAGGCCTTGAGGGACCGACCACCGGTTCCCTCGTGCTTGACGGCCACGAGATCACCGGGCCCGGCGGCGATCGCGGCATGGTTTTCCAGTCTTACACGTCGTTCGACTGGCTGACCGTTCAGGAGAACGTGGAATATGGCATGCGACTCAACGGCGTGCCCAGGACCGAGCGCCGGGAGCGGGCGGGGCATTTCATCGAACTGATGCATCTGACCAAGTTCCGCAGCGCCTATCCCTCACAGCTTTCCGGCGGCATGAAGCAACGTGTCGCCATCGCCCGAACCCTGGCAAACGACCCAGCGATCCTGTTGATGGACGAGCCATTCGGCGCGCTCGATGCAGAAACCCGCTGGTCAATGCAGGAACTCCTGATGAGCATCATGGAAGACTCTCAGACCACGGTCCTGATGGTCACCCACGATATTGAGGAGGCGATCTTTCTCGCCGACCGCGTCCTGTTCATGTCGCGCCATCCAGGCCGCATTCGGGAGCACCTTTCAACCGATTTCAAGTCGGGCGGACGCAACGTGAAGAAGGAAGAGATCATCGGCATGCCCGGATACACCGATCTCGAGCGGCACATAATGCACATGATGCGGGAGGAAAGCCCGAACCGGAACGACACCTGATAGACGCCAGGCTCCAGGCCTGGCCGGGAGATCTGCTGGGAGAATTTTATGAGCGACACGAGAACAATGGGCTGGGAATTTGTGCCCCATCAGCACCGGGGGCCGCAACGGCACACCGGTGCGGACGATCACATCTACTCGCCCAAACTGCACAACGGGACCTTCAAATCTGGCGGCATCGCCACTTTCATGGGTGCGCCCTACTGCCCGCCCGAACGGGACGCCATACGCGCAATGGGCGCCAAGATCTGCTTCCTCGGCGTGCCCTGGGACCAGGGCCAGATGGTGCGGTCCGGAACATCCTCAGGGCCCACCGGCATCCGCGAGGCGTCGACCCAGTATTTCCCCTATATGTTCGAATATGGCGTCGACCTGATGACCTTTTTCCAGCCCGTCGACTGCGGCGACGTGCCGATCGTGACGGGCAACAATGATCGGTCGCACGAGTTCATCTACCAGTATGTCACCGAATGCCTTGAAGGCGGCGCCAAAGTGATCTTCTGCGGCGGCGATCACTCCGCTCCCATTCCAGCAGCCCGCGCGTTGTCGGAATTTCACAAGGACGGCAGCATCGGCTACATGCATATCGACTGCCATCTCGACTCGGCACCGGATTGGGGCGGCATCAACAACACCAACTGTTCGCCGGTGTCGCGCGCCTTCGATCTGCCCAACTGCGACGGCGTCAACATTGCCCATATGGGCTCGCGCAACGGGCTCAACCCGAAAGACTGGTACGACTTTTTCGTCGATACCGATGCCCGTCTCATACCGATGATGGACGTCGTCGAACGCGGGGTCGAAGAGTGTACCAAGGAGATATTCGAGATCGCCTGGAAGGACACCGACGGTGTCTATTGCTCCTGGGATACGGACTCCCTCGATGCCAGTTGCATGCCGGGCACCACCGCACCTGAATGCTTTGGCATTACCGCGCGCGAAGCACTTCAGATCGCCCGCACCGCCGGCACTTATGGCGCCGACATTCTTGAGATCTCGGAACTTAGCCCGATCTTCGACGTCAGCCAGATGAGCATCAAGCTCGCCTGCTGCATGATCTACCACTATCTCGGCAGCCGCGCTAAAACCCTGCGCGACCAGGGAAAAACACCTTGAACAGCACCACACTCACCCACCACACACTGCTTATTCCGGAGGACAACGATCGATGAACCCTGCCAAAGCCTTCGCACATCTGTTTTCGCCTCAGGGCGGCGACGACGCGGAGAACTACCGTGCCCCCGGGCAGATAACATTCATGCGTTCAGACCATGTGGCTCTGGACACCGGGAAACTGCGCGAATCGGGCGTCCGCTTCGCGTTCATCGGCGCCCCGTTCGACGAGGGCAACGTCGGAAAACCGGGTTCCGACGAGGGGCCGCGTGAGTTCCGCCTCGCGTCGCAGGAATATTTCCCATACTGGTTCGAGTATCAGGTCGACCTGCATGGCTGCAGCGCCGATTGCGGCGACGTGCAGATGCCCAAGGTCAATCCCAAACTGTCGCGCGAGCGCATCTATCAGGCGGTGCGCACCATACTGGCCGCCGGTGTCACACCGATCATCTGTGGTGGTGACCGGTCGATATCCATCCCGGCGACCAAGGCGCTTTCCGACCACATCGGTGCGGACAAAAAGATGGGCTACCTGCATTTCGGTGCGCATCTCGAAATGGCCGACAGCTGGGCCGGTGAACGCGACGTCAGCACCTGTGCGCTGGCACGGATCAGCGAACTGCCCAATCTCGACAGCGATAACATTGCCCATATCGGTGCACGTAACTCGCTCAATCCAAAAGACTGGATTGATTTGGCCGAACAGCGCGGCGTGCGCTTTTTCCCCATGCTCGAAGTGCTCGACCGCGGCGTCGATGCGGTCACCGAAGAAGCCGTCGGGCGGGTCTGGGAAGGAACCGATGGCCAATATGTGAGTTTCAATTTCAATGTTATGGACGCCTCGGCAGCGCCCGGGGTGACGACCACCGAACCGGGCGGCCTGGAATCGCGCGAGATCATGCGGGTGGCCGGCGCACTGGGCAAGCGCGGCACGGTGAGCGTTATCGATATATCGGAGCTGTGCCCGATATTCGACGTCAGCGGCACCACGTCACGGCTCGCCGTCTGCGTGGTGTTGCGCACGCTGGCAGCCATGGCACAGGCCCGCGGCGAGGTCGTCGATAAGGAGGTTCGCCGGCCGTAGGAAATGTCATGGAAGTGAGAGTATCAAAAGTTCTGGGCTTCGCCAGCGATGCAGCACTGGCGGAGCGCCTGCACGCGCTTGGACATGACGGGGCGGTGGAATATTTGGTGCTTGCAGGCGATGACGTTCGCCGCCGCCGGTTGCGTGCCCGCACCGACAAGGGCAGCGATTGCCTGATCGCCCTGCCGCGGGATCAATGCCTTGGTGACGGTGCCGTACTGGTGCTCGATGACGAGCACGCCATTGTGGTCCGCCTGGCCGAGGAGCGTTGGTTGGAGGTGGTCCCAAGGGACCGCGCGGCAGCGCTGGAACTGGGTTATTTCGCGGGCAATCTGCATTGGCGGGTGCGTTTTCACGGTGCCCTGCTGCAGGTCGCTCTGGAGGGACCGGATGCGGATTACATCGCGCGGCTGGAACCATTCCTGCAGGACGGGCGCGCCATGGTGAGCAGCGAACATGAGTAAGGCGAACAATATGCGCCTGGCAGCGTTTCAGCACGCCGACAGCTTCTTTCCCAGCGGTGCCGTGTCCTTTTCCTGGGGGCTTGAGACCATGTGCAATCAGGGTCTCGTTTCCACCAAACAGGATCTGCATGGCTTCATTCGTGCGCAGTTGATCAACCGGTGGTCCGGGTTTGAACGCCCCGCTTTGGTGCACGCCCATGCCGCAGCGCGGGATTTCGACAAGCTTGAAGCACTCGACTGGCTTATCGAAGCCCAGACACTGGCCGCCGAACAACGCGATGGTTCGCAACGCATGGGCACAGCCCTGCTGACCATTCACAGCAAACTGATGACACCCGGCGCGCAAGCCTATCGTGCCCGGGTGCACAATGGTCAGGCTGCCGGCCACCTGCCCGTGGCGCAGGGACTGGTGTGGAGCGGGCTTGGCTTTGATGCCGGGCTTGCCCAGCAAATGGCGGCACATGGTCTATGCACCTCCCTTCTGGGGGCCGCCATTAGGTTGGCCGTGATCGGTCACGTGGATGCACAGCAGGTGCTGGCCGAATTGCATCCATTGATCGAAGAAGTGCTGAGCCGACCGGTACCGGAACCGGATGCCCTTCACAGTTTTGTTCCCCAGACGGATATCGCGTCGATGAACCACGAGACCGACGACATGCGTCTGTTCGCCAATTGAGACACCGAACCACATAGGAGGTCAGCATGCTTCTGACACCGACTGAACTTGAAAGGTTGACCATCTTCACCGCCGCTGAAATTTCGCGCCGGCGGAAGGCAAAAGGCCTCAAGCTCAACCATCCCGAAGCGATCGCCTATATCTCCGACGAGATTCTCGAAGGCGCCCGGGAAGGACGTTCCGTCGCCGATCTCATCGCCTATGGATCAACCCTGCTCAACCAGGACGACGTCATGCCCGGGGTCGCCGACCTCATCCCGATCATTCAGGTCGAGGGCATGTTCCCCGACGGCACCAAGCTGGTGACCGTGCACGACCCGATCCGCCCCGGCAAAGCCAAGACGTCCCACCTGCCGCCGGGTGAACTGATCTGCGACGACCAGGATGTCGAGATCAATGCCGGCCGGGAAACCGTGACACTGAAAGTCACCAACACTGGAGACCGGCCGGTTCAGGTGGGAAGCCACTACCACTTCTTCGAGACCAACAAGGCGCTCGATTTCGATCGTGAAGCAGCATTCGGCAAGCGGCTCGATATTCCAGCGGGCACCGCGGTGCGTTTTGAACCGGGCGAATCCAAGGAGATCACCCTGACCGGGTTCGGCGGCACCCGGGAATTGCACGGGCTGAACGGACTGACCAACGGGTCCGCCACCAGCGAAACGGTCAAGCAGGAGGCGCTGCGCCGCGCCAGGGACAAAGGGTACAAGGGAGCCTGAGACAATGGCAAAAATGAAACGCAAGGACTATTCGCGGATGTACGGCCCAACCGTCGGCGACGCCGTGCGTCTCGGCGATACCAGCCTTCTGGCGGTTGTCGAACACGACCACTCCGTGCCGGGAGACGAATGCCTGCATGGTGGCGGCAAGACCCTGCGCGACGGATTGGGTCTGACGCCGGGCTACGACAGCGCCATGGGCGCGCTCGACATGCTGCTCTGCAACGCCACCGTGATCGATCCGGTGCTCGGCATCGTCAAAGGCGATGTCGGCATCAAGGATGGTCGCATCGCCGGCATCGGCAAGGCCGGAAACCCGGGAACAATGGACGGGGTCGATCCCAATCTGATCTGTGCCGCAGCGACCACGGTACGCGATGCCGAAGGACTGATCGCCACGCCGGGTGGTATCGATGTGCATGTGCATTTCGATTCCGCTCAATTATGCGAGCACGCCATATCTTCCGGCCTGACCACCATGATCGGCGGTTCGCTCGGGCCGATAACCGTCGGCATCGATTGCGGCGGCGCCTTCAATGTCGGCAAGATGCTGCAGGCCGCCGAGCAGTGGCCGATCAATTTCGGTTTTCTCGGCCGCGGCAACACCTCCAAACCGCGCTCCATCTATGATCAGATCGCCGGCGGTGCCTTCGGGCTGAAGATCCATGAAGACTGGGGTGCCATGCCGAGCGTCATCGACACCTGCCTTTCGGTCGCCGACGAGTTGGATTTCCAGGTTCAACTGCACACCGACACCCTCAATGAGAGCGGCTTCCTGGAGGATACCCTGGCGGCCATCAATGGCCGCACGATCCATATGTACCACACCGAAGGTGCTGGAGGCGGGTACGCACCCGATATCATCAAGGTCGCCGGCGAGATGAACTGCCTGCCCTCGTCGACCAACCCGACCAATCCGTTCACAATCAACACCTTCGATGAACATCTCGACATGACCATGGTGTGCCACCACCTCAGCCCGTCGATTCCCGAGGACGTCGCCTTTGCCGAAAGCCGCATCCGCGCCCAGTCGATCGCTGCGGAGGACATCCTGCATGATCTCGGCGCCATCTCCATGCTCGGCTCCGACAGCCAGGGCATGGGGCGCATCAATGAGGTCATCTGCCGGACCTGGCAGCTTGCTTCCAAGATGCGCGACCAGCGCGGCCGGCTGCCCGGCGAGGCCACCCCGAACGGCGATAATGAGCGCATCAAGCGCTATATCGCCAAATACACAATCAATGCGGCGCGCACCTTCGGCATTGAACAGCATGTCGGCTCGCTTGAGACCGGCAAGCTCGCCGATGTGGTTTTATGGCGGCCGGGCTTTTTCGGCATCAAACCGGAGCTGGTGGTCAAGGGGGGTTTCATCGTCTGGGGCGCCATGGGCGACAGTGCTGCCTCCCTGATGACCTGCGAGCCGGTTCAGATGCGCCCGCAATGGGGCGCCTTCGGTCAGGCCAAACAGGCATTGAGCGCCTCCTTCGTCAATCCGATGGCCATCGACAGCGACATCGGCGGAAAACTCGGCCTGTCGAAACAGCTGCTAGCGACCAGAGGAACACGAAAACTCAACAAGCAGCATATGGTGCACAATTCGGCCTGCCCGCATATCAGGGTCGATCCGCAAACCTTCGATGTGTTCGTCGACGGCGAGATTGCAACCTGCGAGCCGGCGGAAAAACTGCCACTGGCGCAACTCTACATGCTCCGGTGAGGCAAGGTCATGGAACCCATGCTCTCAACTGATCCACCGGCACAAATCCAGGCAACTACCGCTGCGCGCGTCGGCATCGGCGGCCCGGTCGGCTCCGGCAAGACCGCCTTGATCGAGCGGCTGATTCCAGCCCTTGGCGAACGCGGCATCGAATGCGCCGTCGTGACCAACGATTTGGTCACCAAGGAGGACGCGCTTCGCCTCCAGAACAGCGGCTTGATTGCGCCCGGCAGGGTCAAGGCGGTTGAAGCGGGCGCCTGCCCCCACACGATCATTCGTGAGGACCCGACCCTGAACATCGCAGCGGTCGACGACCTGGCGGCCGCATTCCCCGAGGCGGCCCTGATCCTGATCGAAAGCGGCGGCGACAATCTTGCCTCGACATTTTCACTCGACCTCGTCGATTACTGGCTGTTCGTTATTGATACCGCGGGTGGAGACGACATTCCACGCAAGCGCGGCCCCGGTGTCGTGCGCAGCGATCTCCTGGTGATCAACAAGATCGATCTCGCGCCCCATGTCGATGTCGACCTCGAGCTCATGCAGAGGCAGGCGGACGAAGTCCGTTCCGGGAGACCGGTGATCCTCACCAACTGCCGGGACAATACCGGAATTGATGCGTTGGTCGACCGGCTCTGCCATGACGTCCTGTTTGTCGATGCATAACGCCCTGCAGCCTGTCGCAGCGGAGATCCCCGGCGACGGCGTCAGCAGTGGCCGGCTTGAGCTTGGCTTTGAACGCGCACCGTCGGGCCAGACATTTCTGGACCGGCAATATGCCTCCTACCCCTTTCACGTCTGTCGCCCGTTTTATCTCGACGACGCAATACCCGGCATGGCGACGGTCTACACCCAGTCATGTTCCGGCGGCCTCTACACCCAGGACCGCCTGATCTCCACAATAAATGCCGGATGCGACACACAGGTGCATCTGACCACCCAGGCTGCCACCATCGTGCACAAGTCCACACGCGGCCCCGCCAGACAGCAGATGCTCATTACCGCTGGGGCCGGCGCTTACGTGGAATATCTGCCTGATCCCGTCATCCTCCTGCCCGGTGCCCATCTCGAAACAAAGCTGCGGGTCCGTATGGCGGACATGGCCTCGGTCGTGCTTTTCGATGCCTTTCTCACCCATGATCCCGACGGCGTTGGCCGGACATTTGAACGCATGGTCAGCGAAGTGGTGATCGAGGACCCCGGTGGCCCGCCCATGGCGATCGACCGGTTCAACGCCATTGGCAGCGATTTCGCCGATCCATGTCTGGGGGCAACCGGCGGGTTTGGCTGCCAGGGAACCATCATTGCCTACAGTCCGCAGAACGATCCGGACGAATTGCTCGAGGCGGTGCGCCGCACCGGCTGTGGCGACGCAGCGGCCGGCAGTTCTATGCTTCCCGGACGCCGGGGGGTCTGGATGCGCATCATGGCAGCCGACGGCGCCGGCCTGAAATCAGCGATGGTGGACCTGTGGTCTGCGGTACGGGAAGTACTGACCGGCGCGCCACCGGACATACGGCGCAAGTGAGCGGAATGACCGAGCGCCCTAAAGGCCGTTGAAAATGAAAGAGAGCCCACGTGCCGGGAATCGGCCCAAAAAGGGCTGGTGGAGCCGAGGGGAATCGAACCCCTGACCTCTACGTTGCGAACGTAGCGCTCTCCCAACTGAGCTACGGCCCCACGGATTTGCGCGTATCTATGCGCCGCGCCCGGTTTGTGTCAAGGGAACTCGTGACCTGCCCGCCAAGGGTGGCATTGTCGCACGCGCTTGCACAATCGGGCGCTGGCGGCTACATGTGCGTCACGCAAATCTCGGGCCCAGGATTTCTCCCATGAACGCTTTCTTTTTGCTCCTGATCACGGTCATCAATATTGCCATCTGGATCATCATCATCGGCGCGATCATGAGCTGGCTGATCGTCTTCAACGTGGTCAACCTGAACAATAAATTCGTCTATATGCTGTATGACACCATCAATCGCCTGACCGACCCGTTACTCGCGCCCATAAGACGGTTCATGCCCAATCTGGGCGGTATCGACATTTCGCCGATCATTTTGATCCTGCTTCTCATATTCATCAAAAACTTCATCGTACTCGACCTGTTGCCGGCACTTTAGCGCGCACCGCATGCAGCCCTATCGAAACGAAGCCTCGGGGCTGCGGCTGTTCGTGCGGGTTACGCCGAAATCCTCTGGCGACGGTGTCGATGGCCTTTATCGGGCCTCAGATGGCGCTGTGTCGCTAAAACTCCGCGTCAGGGCGCAACCGGAGAAGGGCAAAGCCAACAAGGCTGCTATCGCAGTGATTGCCAAAGCGCTCGGCATTGCCAAATCCAGTATTTCCCTTGCAACGGGCGACAAGGACCGCAACAAGACGCTGCTGATCGAGGGCGAGGCATCGGAGTTGACGACCGCCATCGATGCGCTTATCGACGCGCACAAATAGCAACACCCGACTAACGGAGCAGAATTAATGAGCGAGGCAACAATCATCGACGGCAAGGCTTTTGCGCAGGACCTGCGCGGCCGTATCGGCACTGCCGTCAAAGGGCTCAAGACAGACCATGGCCTCACTCCCGGTCTGGCGGTGGTGCTGGTCGGAGAGGATCCGGCAAGCCAGGTCTATGTGCGCAACAAAGCCAAGCAGACCGTTGAATGCGGCATGAACTCCTGGGAACACCGCATGCCCGCAACCGCGTCCGAAGCGGAAGTCCTGGCCCAGGTACAGGCCCTCAATGATGACCCAGCCGTTCACGGCATCCTGGTGCAGCTTCCCCTGCCCGACCAGATCGACGCCAACAAGGTGATCAACGCCATCGATCCCGACAAGGATGTCGACGGCTTTCACGTCATCAATTCCGGACGCCTGGCCACCGGCCAGGACAGTCTGGTGCCCTGCACCCCGGTCGGTTGCGTGCTGCTCGCCAAACACACTTTGGGCGATCTGTCCGGCATGGAGGCGGTTGTGGTCGGGCGCTCCAACATCGTCGGCAAGCCGGTCGCTCAGTTATTGTTGGCGGAAAACTGCACGGTGACCATCTGCCACTCGCGAACGCGGGACCTGGCGGCCGTCTGCCGCCGCGCCGATCTGCTGATTGCCGCCGTCGGCCGCGCAGAAATGGTCAAGGGCGACTGGGTCAAGCCCGGCGCCTGTGTGATCGATGTCGGCATCAACCGCATCGATGCAGGCGATGGCAAAACCCGCCTGGTCGGCGATGTCGATTTCGCCGATGCAGCGAAGGCTGCAGGCTCAATCACCCCGGTCCCCGGCGGCGTCGGCCCCATGACCATCGCCTGCCTCCTGCGCAACACCGTCCAGGCCGCCTGCGCCACAGCCGGTGTGCCCTTGCCGCAGATGTAAGGCTCTGTTTCGCTCACGGCTATTCCGCGCTAAAGCGCGGGCCTCCGCGGGGGCGCCCTCACCGGGCGACGGCCAGTCGGCCTTGCCTCGCTGCGCTCGGTTATTTTTACATCGCTCACGGCTGTTCGGTGCTTCGCACCGGCCTCCGCGCGGGCGCCCTGACCGGGCGACGGCCAGTCGGCCTTGCCTCGCTGCGCTCGGTAACAGAACTGTCCTTTTCGCTCCCGGAGGAGGGGCGCAGCCCCGAACGACTAGCGCCATTGCGGCGCGCAGCCTCAGTGGCGCTTGAACGTTAGAATAAAGCTCGCTTGAACGTCGGAGCAAAGCCCGCTTGAACGTCAACTCACCCTACTTCCACACCGGCTTGCGCTTTTCCAGAAATGCCGCAATGCCCTCAGCGAAATTTTCGTGGCCGGCAAGCGCAATGGCCTGCGCCCGCTCAATCTCAAGCCCGGCGTCGAAATCCCGCGTGCCCCCATCGATCAGGCAGCGCCTGATGGCGGTAAGCGCATTGGCGGGCTTTGCCGCCAGCATCTCGCCGTAGGCCTGGACGTCACCGGCGAGGCTGTCCGGGGCGGTGACAAAATCCACAAGCCCGATGTCACACGCCGTGGCGGCATTGATCAGTTCGCCGCCATAGAGCATGCGGAAGGCCTGCGAGCGGCCGAGCAGGCGCACCAGGCCCTGGGTACCGGCAACCGGCGGAATGAAGCCGATATTGATTTCCGGCTGGCCGAGCCGCGCATCTGACGCAGCAAAACGCAGATCCGCATGCAGGGTCATCTCAAGGCCGCCCCCAACCGCGATACCGTTGATCGCCGCCAGCACCGGCTTTTCTGAACCACGCATTGCCTGCGCCAGCCGGTGCGACGTGGTAACCCAGTCTGCCATGCGCTTTGCGGTCACGCCCTTGAAGGTTGAAATATCAGCACCGCTTGAAAAATAGCGTTCAAGCGCGCTGGCAATCACGATGACCCGCACATCAGGGTCGTCATGCAAAGTTGCAAAAGCCGGTTCCAGTTCGTCCAGCATCGGCCAGTGCACAGCATTGACCGGCGTCCGGTTGAAGCGGAACCAGCCGACCGGTCCACAGCATTCCAGCTCAATGAATTCGAAAGTCATGCCCAACACCTTTATCCCCGTGCCGCCACATCGACCGCACGCTGCGCCCAGACCACCAGTTCATCGCCATCATCAAGCAGTGTTTCAGGCGTTGCATAATAGCTCTCGACCCTGACCCGACCTTTTCGGTTGGCATAGCTGAAGGCCTGTGATCCGGCCTCCTGAAAGGCTGGCCGGGTCGCATCATCGACTTTGAGGTAAAGCGTGTTGCCCATGACCATGGCGAACTGGATACCGTCTTTCTTGAAGGCATGGCCACCGAAAAACCGCCCGGAGCCAAGCGGCCCGAGCGGTTCCAGCAATTCGCCGATAAAGGCGACGAACTCAGCGTCCGCGGACATGCGGCATCACCCCTTGTGGCGGTCGATCGACTGGCGGATCATGTCGAGCGCCTCGTCAGCACCGCCCCAGCGCACGATCTCCACCCACTTGTCCTCTTCGAGATCCTTGTAGTGATCGAAGAAATGCTCGATCTGGCGGATCAGTATGCGCGGCAGGTCGCGATAGGACGAAACATTTTCATAGAACGGCGACAGTGCATCGACCGGCACGCCGAGCACCTTTTCGTCGTGCCCCTTCTCATCCTTCATCATCAAAACGCCCACCGGCCGCGTCCGCACCACGGCCCCCGGCACCACCGGCGAACGTCCCGCCACCAGCACATCGATGGGATCGCCATCATCCGACAAGGTATGCGGCACGAAACCGTAATTGCAGGGATAGTGCATCGCGGTATGCAAAAACCGGTCGACAAACATGGCGCCCGACGCCTTGTCCATTTCATACTTGACCGGATCGCCGCCAAGCGGCACTTCGATGATGACATTCACATCATAAGGCGGGTTCTGCCCCACCGGGATTTCATCAAGCCTCATGACACCACCTCGCCGGTTACAATATTGATCCGATACCCCAGAAAAGCCCATGGCCGCCGGTTGCACAATCGGAAAATGGTAGGGCCTGCCACCGGAGGCAAGAATGAACATAGCCACACGCACCGCCGCTTTCTGCATCATCCTGACACTGCTCGCTGTACCGGGTAAGGCGGCTGAATTCAAAAGCGTCTATACATCGCTCAATCTCGACGACTGCCGGCCGCTCACCAGCGAGCAGGAGGTTGAAGAGAACCAGGGTGCTGAATGGGTGTGCGCCGGTCATGAGGGGATCGCTGTTTGGGTTGGTGAAGGTGATTTGCGCTATTTCCTCGGCTATGGGCCGCATGGCCGCGACCAGTGTTCTTATGGCCAGACCCTGGGCCCGTTCCATTCGATCAACACCACCATCGAATGGCGTCTTGCCACCAAGGGCGGCAAGACCACCCCGATTGCCACGATATTGCGCTATTTCATCGAAACGGACGGTCAAAAAGCACAATATCTGGTGGTCACCAGGGTGAGCGACCACCAGGCCTGCCATATGGCCTATATCGACGCGGCCCAACCCCAGGCCAACCGTCTGGCCCGCGAAGTTACAGACAATTTTGCCGATCAATTTAACTGCATGCAAAACACTGTGTTTTATTATGGCGTACAGGGCCGTTCATCAAATGGCCCGCTCGGCGCCACGTCCTGTCCCAGATAGGCCGTGACACCACGGGTCGGAAAACGCCGCAAAAGAGCGTTGCTTCCGAGCCGCAAACACGGAGACGCGCCATGAAACGCCCCATAGAGCGCTTTACCAAAGGTATATTTACCGCCGCCGCCATGATGCTCACCACCATGGCCAGCGCAGCGGAAGCACCCGACGGCTACACCCATATTCTGTCGGAGACGGAATCCTTCGAACTGGAAGGCGAACAGGTTTCTCTGCCGTTTGATGTCTGGCTCAGCCCGCGCATGGGCGAGGAGGCTGCCTATTTCGATCTGTGGGTCGACGCGGACCTCGCCGACTTCCAGACCAAGGCGCCGGACATTCTGAACGGCGCCCAGCAGAGCCCCGCCTGTGGCGACCGGGTGCGGGTGAACTCGGTCAATCTGACCCCGCGCGAGGACAAGGCCCAACTCTGCGCCCGGGTTTACCACGAACGCTGGCAGTGCCTCCATGCGGTGGTGCCCAAGATGAGCGGCTTCAAGATCACCATGCGCAGAACCGTGGCCGCCAAGACCAGGCTGGTCTCCCAGCATGCCAGCGTCTGCGCCGACCTGTGGCCGGAAGTGGACGCAAATGGCGGCGGTGTGCGGATTGACGGCCGGGTCACCAGATCCTCGGTCAGCAAGTCAGCCGGGCTGCTCGGCGATGTGTTCAACGCCCGCGGCCAGTTCCGCGCCCGCCTGCATGGTCAAATCAACCGCTCCATGGCGGATTTGAGGGTTCTGGTGCCCGAAGCGCTCAGACCCTTCGACCCGGTGGTCAAGACCGCAGATTTCACCACCCGCGAAGACGGCACGCTTGGCCTCATCATGACCCTCGAAGTCAGGGTCATGTCCGACGACCTCCCAGCCATCATGGCGCTCCTGACGGCGGAGTAAGCTCTACGCCACCTCGGCCTTTAGCCGTTCGGCGCGTTTGCGGGCGTGGGGGTCGAGCAGGGCCTTGCGCAGGCGGATGGATGCGGGCGTCACCTCGACCAGTTCGTCATCGGTGATGAAAGCGAGCGCCTTTTCCAGCGTCAGGTTGATCGGCGTGGTCAAGGTCACCGCATCATCCTTGCCGGAGGCGCGCACATTGCTCAGCTTCTTGCCCTTCATCACATTGACCTCAAGGTCGTTGCCGCGGGTGTGCTCGCCGACCACCATGCCGTGATAGACCTTGGTGCCAGGGGAAATGAACATCGGCCCGCGGTCTTCCAGGTTCCACAGGGCATAGGCCACAGCATCGCCGTCGGAATTGGAGATCAGCACGCCGGTACGTCTGGCCGGGATCGAGCCCATATGCGGCACATAGGCATGGAACATGCGGTTCATGATCGCGGTGCCGCGAGTATCCGATAAAAGCTCGCCGTGATAGCCGATCAGGCCACGGGTCGGGGCATGGAATACCAGCCTCTGGCGGCCGGCGCCCGACGGCCGCATGTCGATCAGTTCGGCGCGCCGCTCGGCCAATTTCTTAACCACGGTTGAGCTGTAGTCCTCATCCACATCGATGGTCACTTCTTCCACCGGCTCATGCGGTTTGCCGGTCGCCTCATCGGTTTTCATCACCACGCGCGGGCGTCCGACACACATCTCGAAGCCCTCGCGCCGCATGGTCTCGATCAGGATGGCAAGCTGCAGTTCGCCACGGCCGGCCACTTCGAAGGCATCGGTTTCGGCAGCCTCGGTCACCTTGAGGGCGACATTGCCTTCGGCTTCCCGGCGCAACCGCTCACGGATCACCCTACTCTGCACCTTAGAGCCTTCGCGGCCGGCAAGCGGCCCGTCATTGATGCGGAAGGTCATGGCAAGCGTCGGCGGATCAATCGGCTCAGCATGGATCGCCTCGGTTACCTCCGGAGCGCACAGAGTATCGGCCACGGTTGCTTTGGACAGGCCGGCAAAGGCAACGATGTCGCCTGCCACGCCACTTTCGATCGCCTGACGCTCCAGGCCGCGAAACGCCAGAACCTTGGAAATACGGGCAGTTTCAACCACCTTGCCGTCGCGCGACAGTGCCTTAATCGGCATGTTGGGCGTGGCCACGCCCGAGGTGATGCGGCCAGTCAGGATACGGCCCAGATATGGGTCGGCCTCGACCGTGGTCGCCAGCACGCGCAAGGGGCCAGGCTCGGTCTCGGGTTCCGCCACGTGGGAAACAATCATGTCGAACAAAGGCGCCATGGAAGTGCGTTCGCCGTCCGGCGCCGCCGCCATCCAGCCTTCCTTCGCAGAGCCATAGAGGATCGGGAAGTCGAGCTGCTCGTCGGTTGCATCAAGAGCTGCAAACAGATCGAACACTTCGTTCACCACCGCTTCATGGCGCTCGTCATGCTTATCGATCTTGTTGACCGCGACAATCGGTTTGAGCCCGATCTTGAGCGCCTTTGACAGCACGAACTTGGTTTGCGGCATCGGGCCCTCGGACGCATCGACCAGCAGCACCGCCCCGTCGACCATATTCAGGATGCGCTCCACCTCGCCACCGAAATCCGCATGCCCCGGCGTATCGACGATATTGATTCGCGTATCGTTCCATACCAGCGATGTCGCCTTGGACAGTATGGTAATGCCGCGCTCGCGTTCCAGGTCGTTGGAATCCATGGCCCGTTCGGCCACCCGCTGATTTTCCCGGAACACGCCCGATTGGGCGAGGAACCGGTCGATAAGGGTGGTCTTGCCATGGTCAACATGGGCGATGATCGCAATATTGCGCAGGTTCATTGTCTCAACTCGAAAATTGGCGCGGCCTCAAGAGACGGCGCTGAAGGATGATGTCGGTCTTAGTGTTCAGTCCCGGAATGCGCCAAACAGCGCAGTCCGATTCCGTAGCCGGCCCTCTCCCCCGGCCCAACCACCCGGTAATGGTACCCTTGTGGGTGGTTGGGCCGGGGGAGAGGGCCGGCTAGGTCTTTCT
>Ga0315338_1000441_pt1 | contig 97910 bp, 96 predicted proteins | sample ASW8metaG_FD_204518 | JGI IMG/M metagenome (GOLD analysis project Ga0315338, IMG submission 204518) | Ammonia-oxidizing marine archaeal communities from Monterey Bay, California, United States - ASW #8 | ecosystem: Environmental > Aquatic > Marine > Coastal | place: USA: California | collected...
TGCGAACCCTGGGTCTGATCCTGTTCGCGACATTAACCTGCGTAATCATCGGCGTGCCCCTTGGTATTTTGGCTGCGCACCGGCCCGGATTTTATACCATATTGCGTCCAATTCTCGATTTGATGCAGACCATCCCCACATTTGTTTATCTGATCCCGACGATGATCATGTTTGGGCTCGGGGTAGTGCCTGGTTTGATATCAACCGTCATCTTTGCGATCCCAGCACCTATTCGGCTGACCTATCTTGGGGTATCGGGCGTGCCAAAAAGCTTGATTGAAGCCGGTGAAGCCTTCGGTGCGACAAAACGCCAGGTTCTCTGGAAAATTGAACTTCCCCATGCAGCTCCCACCATTATGGCTGGTGTTACACAATGCATCATGCTTTGCCTCTCTATGGTGGTGATTGCGGCAATGGTTGGGGCTCCCGGCCTCGGGGTACCAGTGCTCCGGGCGCTCAACACCGTTAATATTGCCAAAGGATTTGAAGCCGGACTGGCCATCGTTATCATCGCAATTTTGCTGGACCGTGTGTGCAAGCAGCCTCCTCAAAAGGAGGATAAGTAATATGGCCGTTGTCGAGTTCAGGAATGTGGATATTCTCTTCGGCGAAAAATTGGCGTCGGCTTTCTTTTTGCTGGATAGGGGAGGAGATCGTGAGAAAATTTTAGCGGAGACGGGAACCGTGCTGGGCGTCGCCGGTGCGTCAATGAGCGTCGAGGCTGGCGAAATATGCGTTCTGATGGGGCTTTCGGGGTCGGGTAAATCGACATTGCTGAGGGCAGTCAATGGCCTGAACAAGGTTTCCCGAGGGGATGTCCTTGTGGAGCATGAAGGAGAGCAGATAAATCTTGCCACGTGCGATGCGAAAACGCTCCGACATTTGCGGATGCATCGTATTGCCATGGTTTTTCAGCAATTCGCGCTTCTTCCCTGGCGAACGGTAGAGGAGAATGTCGGGTTTGGTCTGGAGCTCCGCGGTTTGAACAAGCAGGAAAGGTCAGCGATTGTCGCAGAGAAACTTGAACTGGTTCAGTTGGATCAGTGGAAAGACAAGTTTGTTCACGAACTCTCCGGCGGAATGCAACAGCGGGTTGGTCTTGCTCGGGCGTTTGCGACGGACGCCGATATTCTGCTGATGGATGAACCCTTTTCGGCGCTGGACCCCTTGATCCGTAACCGCTTGCAAGATGAGTTGCTGGCCCTGCAGGAAAAGATGCAGAAGACCATTATCTTCGTCAGCCATGACCTTGATGAAGCGCTTAAGATAGGCAACAGAATTGCAATCATGGATCAGGCGCGCATTGTGCAATATGGTGAGGCCGAAGATATTGTGCGTAACCCCGCCAATGAATATGTCGCCGATTTCGTGGGGCATATGAACCCCCTGAATGTATTACGGGCCCGAACCCTGATGACGGCTGCATCAGAAATCCCCAGGGACGCCGATGAATTATTGCTGGACCGGGCGGGCTATTGTCGGGTGCGGCTGGATGCGCAGGGAAAGCCTTCTTCAGCGACATCAAACGGCATTTCCTCCGACGTTGTTGGTTTCTCATCAGACATAGGAATCTCCGCGCTTGCCGACACGAACTTCGCGATAGCCTCTCCCGATATCATGTTGCGCGAGGTGATCGAGGTCAGGCACAAAACCGGATCGCCGGTTTTATTTGTGGAAAATGACAAGCTTGTCGGCATGATCGGTGATGATGAGATATTTGAAGGTTTCCTTCGTTAGTCGTCATCGACATTATAAACGCCATACTACAATTTTACGTATTTCTGTCAGAGGTTCATCGCCGGGCTGTTTGGGCAATGAAGAAATCGGGCCTTTAACTGGGTAACGAAATTTCATGCATCCCATGCAGGTGTTCCTTTTCCAAGGCGATTCACCAGAAAATCAGAGAATGCCCGAACCTTGGAAGGCAGATATTTGCGCTCACGAAAAACCGCGTAGATGGTTTGGAGGGGCAGGCCGTATGGCTTTAATATCCGAACGAGGCGTCCGGTCTTGATATGGGGGCCGGCAACAAATGTAGGGAGGCGGGTCACCCCGATACCGCCAAGGACTGCCTCTAGCAAGGCTTCACTGTTGTTGACCTGATATTGTCCGGAAGTTTCAATCCTAATTAGGTCGTTTGCACCAATAAATGTCCATTCATTGAAGTCACTAAAATACGAATAGTGAATGCAATTATGGTGAATAAGCTCTTTGGGCTCCTTTGGTTCCCCGTATTTTGCCAAATACTCTGGCGATGCACAAAGCACGTTATGGCAGGGCGCAATTTTTCGAGCGATAAGTGACGAGTCTGGAAGAGTTCCTGCCCTAATAGCCATGTCAAACCTCCCTTCAACCAAATCCACGAAACGGTCATCCATGACCATGTTCAACTCTATCTTGGGATATTGTTTAAGGAACTCCGGGATCAATGGGGCAACATGCAGGCGACCGAAAGACATTGGTACGCTTATTTTGAGTTCGCCTATTGGATCTCCCTGAAGTTCAGCTACCGCATCCTCTGCCTCCCGCGCAGCTGCGAGAGCGATAACAGCGTTTTCTAAGTACCGTTCACCTGCTTCCGTCAGGCTTAATTTGCGGGTTGTACGATGAAGCAGCTGCATACCGAGCCGGGCTTCCAGCTGGCTAATACGCTTGCTCACTGCAGATTTGGAAACGCCTAATTCTCGACCGGCAGCGGCAAATCCTCCCTGCTCAGTTACCGCGACAAAGATCGGTATCGCGCTAATTCCATCCATTTATCACTTCCAATTGGTTCTTAAAAGTCAACTATTGGTTTCCTAAATAGCAGATTATATCCGTATGGGAAACTAACTATCTGCTTGAAGTAACGTAGACACAAAATATTTAAGGAAGAACGATGATTAGACTTGAGCATGTAAATCTTGTCGTTAGAGAGATTGAATCAACAGTTGATTTTCTTCTGACAGCATTTCCTCATTGGAAAATACGGGGGCGGGGTGAAGCGCCTTGGCATGGTAAACCGCGTTCCTGGGTGCATGTTGGAGACCAGGATTATTATATAACCCTGAACGACAACGGCGTAGGTGAAAATCGCGATCTTATTGGACACTCCACCGGGCTCGCGCATATTGGGTTCGTTGTCGATGATGCGGACGCAATTGTTGAGCGGCTTCAAGCCAAAGGATATGAAGTTGATATCTATGGCGAGACGCACCCCTACCGAAAAACCTTCTATTTTCTCGACCCTGCAGGGTTCCAGTTCGAATTCATGCAGTATCTGAGCGAGAAAGACGAAGAACGAAACACTTATTCTTCCTAACACCCTAATTCTCTTCATTTTCATAAGAAAGGCAGTCAAATGACAGCACAATTGAAGACAATTGAATCAGAGAATTTTGTCAGCGACCTCTATGCTGCCGTCGATCATAAAGATGTCGTCGCCCTGGGTGGTTTTCTGGCCGATGATGTGGCGTTTAAACTTGGTAATCTGGATGCTATCTACGGCAAACAGGCTGTCCTCGGCGCCAATTCAAGCTTTTTTAAATCCATTGCAGAAATGGCACATTCGATTGACGGTGTTTGGGCAATGGGAAATGAAATTATCTGTGCCGGATATGTACAATATAAGCGGCTGGACAAAAGTGAGTTGTCGATACCCTTTTCGACAATTTTAAAACTTCGGGATAGACGTATTAGCGAGTATCAAGTTTATGTAGATATATCACCCCTCTAAATATCAGCTGACAGAGACATCCGACAGATCGCCATACATCTCCGGACGGCGATCGCGGAAGAATTGCCAGTTATCGCGGATTTCCTTGATCATATCCATGTCCATATCGGTGACAACAAGTTCATCTTTGTCACCTGAGGCTTGGGCTATGATTTCACCGCGGGGATTGACCACATAAGATGATCCATAGAACTCTCCTATATTCCAGGGTGCTTCCGTCCCGATGCGGTTTATGGCGCCGATATAACAGCCATTGGCAACGGCAGAGGCGGGCTGCTCCAGTTCCCAAAGGTACTGACTGACGCCTTTCACCGTTGCTGATGGATTAACAATATATTCTGCGCCGTTTAAGGCGAGCCCACGCCAGCCTTCAGGGAAATGCCGGTCGTAGCAAATATAAACGCCTAGCTTGCAATAAGCTGTATCAAATACCGGCCAGCCAGAATTTCCGGGGCGGAAGAAGAATTTCTCCCAAAATCCAGCGACTTGTGGAATATGGGTCTTGCGGTATTTTCCCATATAGCTGCCATCGGCATCGATAACCGCGCAGGTGTTGTAATATATGCCCGTTTTTTCCTGCTCATACATGGGCACGACAATGACCATGCTGTATTTCCTGGCGTATTCCTGCATCAGTTTAACGGTTGGTCCGTCCGGGATACTCTCCGCTGCGGCATACCATTTGCTGTCCTGTGACGGACAGAAATACGGCTGATTGAAGACTTCCTGAAAGCACAGCACCTGCACACCCTTTTTTCCGGCTTCTTCGATATAGGGAATATGTGCATCCACCATCAGATCCCGGATTTCGTCCGGGTGCATGTCGGTGTTTCCCTTAAGGCCCATTTGTATCAGTCCAGCACGCAGCATTGTCATGGATCCTCTCCCGTTTAGCGAAATTAGCACTTCGTTTCTTTTTGACCATTTGGTCAGGATTTTAGCTATCCTTTTTCAAATGGCAAAGCTAAAATGACGGTAACTGGGCAAAGCCCTAAATAACGAGCAAAAGCTAACGGGATAAGGAGATAGACATGTCAATCCTGATACGGGGCGGTACCGTCGTTACTTCAGAAAGAACCTATCGTGCGGACGTATATTGTGAAGATGGACAGATAAAAGCCATCGGGGAGGACCTTGAGGTTCCCTCCAGCGCCGAGGTTGTCGACGCGGGAGGACAATATGTCATGCCGGGTGGTATTGATCCTCATACCCATATGCAGTTACCTTTTATGGGGACGGTGGCCTCTGAAGACTTTGAAACCGGTACGGCGGCAGGGCTTGCAGGCGGGACGACGCAGATTATCGATTTTGTGATCCCTGACCCGCAGGAACCGTTGATGGACGCCTATAATAAATGGCGGGGATGGGCGGAAAAATCCGTCGCAGATTACAGCTTTCATGTGGCCATCACTTGGTGGGACGATACCGTTCACCGCGATATGGGTATTTTGGCCGAGCAGGAAGGCGTGAATTCGTTCAAGCATTTCATGGCGTATAAAGATGCCATTATGGTCTCCGATGAGATGATGATTGCCAGCTTCTCCCGTTGCCGGGAACTTGGGGCAATGGCGACTGTGCATGCGGAAAATGGCGAGATGGTGTTTCATCTGCAGCAGGAAATGCTCAAAAAAGGCATCACGGGGCCAGAAGGACATCCACAGTCACGGCCGCCGGAAGTCGAAGGGGAGGCGGCCAATCGCGCCATTCGAACCGCGCAAATGCTGCAAACCCCGATTTATCTGGTGCATGTGTCTTGTAAAGAGTCGCTCGAAGCTATAACCCGTGCCCGCGGCGAGGGGCAACGCGTCTTTGGGGAATGTCTGGCCGGGCATCTGCTGATTGATGACAGCGTTTATTATAATGAAGATTTTGAGTTTGCTGCGGCCCATGTCATGAGCCCGCCGTTCCGTCCCAAGGATCATCAGCGGGCGCTGTGGCGGGGATTGCAGTCAGGTAATCTACAGACCACAGCGACGGACCATTGCTGCTTCTGTGCGCCGCAAAAAGCCGCCGGACGCGATGATTTCACCCTGATCCCCAATGGGACATCAGGGGTTGAGGACAGGATGTCGGTGCTTTGGCATCATGGTGTAAATTCCGGCAAGCTGACCATGAATGAGTTTGTGAAGATAACGTCTACCAACGCCGCGCAAATCTTCAATATCCATCCCCGCAAGGGATCGATTTCGGTTGGGGCGGATGCGGATATTGTTGTTTGGGATCCCGAAAAATCCCGGACAATCTCGGCCAAAACCCATTTCCAGAATGTTGATTTCAATATCTTTGAGAATATGGAAGTCAGGGGCAACCCAAGCCATACCATCAGTCAGGGCAAAGTGGTCTTCAAGGACGGGCAGCTGAATGTGGTGAAGGGTGCGGGGCGTTATATCAAACGCCCGACATTCAATACACATTTCGAGGCATTGGAAAAACGCCGCGCTGAAACGGCACCAAGAAAAGTTAATCGCGCGGCTCAAGCCGCAGAATAACAAGTAATTCCTCCTGAAGAAGGTCGCAGTCTCGATTGCGGTCTTTTTCTTTTGGGCAAGGATTCAGACAAAAAAAGGGAGGGTTTCCCCTCCCTTTTTCGTGAGCTTAATACGCCTTATTTCTGGGCGCGTTCCCATACCATTTGGGTAAAGGCACCTTCAGGTTTTTTGGAGATAACCACGTCCGATTTGCCGGACATCAGAATATCCACGGTGCGGTTATAGGCTGCTTCATCCAGTCGACCGACTTTGTCAGTGCCGACCAGTTTGGCAATTTCCTTCATCATACGACGCTGATGTTTCTCGGTCTGAGCACCACTGGCATCATTTTCCAGCACGATGTCAGCTGCCTCATCCGTGTTTGCGACGGCATATTCCCAGCCCTTGAGAGAAGCTGCGACGAAACGTGACAGCTTATCGACCATGGCGTCGTCTTTAAGGCTGTCTTCCATCACATAGAGGCCATCTTCCAAAGTCGCAACGCCCTGCTCTTCATATTTGAAGACGGTCAGTTCTTTTGGTGTCAAACCTGCATCGATAACCTGCCAGTATTCGTTATACGTCATGGTCGAAATACAGGCGGCTTGCTTTTGTAAAATCGGATCGACGTTAAAGCCTTGCTTCAGAACCTTGATGTCAGGGCTTGAGCCGGATGTGGAAAACCCGAGGGTATCCATCCAGGATAGAAACGGATATTCGTTGCCAAAGAACCAGACGCCCAATGTCTTGCCTTTGAAGTCATTGGCCATATTAACGCCCATGTCTTTGCGGCAGGTGAGCATCATGCCGGATTTCGCGAAAACCTGCGAAATATTGACAAGCGGCACCCCTTTTTCACGAGTGGCGAGCGCCGCAGGCATCCAGTCAACAACCACGTCGGCACCACCGCCGGCAATGACTTGCGATGGCGCTACATCGGGGCCACCGGGCTTGATGGTGACGTCAAGACCAGCATCTTTATAGAAGCCCTTGTCTTGCGCCACATAATATCCAGCGAACTGAGCCTGAGTTACCCATTTAAGCTGCAAGGTCAGCTTGTCAGCTGCCTGTGCAGACATCGCCATGGCCCCAAATATTGCGGCGGTAGCGAGCAGTGTTAGTTTTTTCATTTTCTTTTCTCTCCCGGTTAAAGTTTTACTCAATACTGATTTTACATCCGTTTTCGTCTTATCGTTATCTATCTCGCCTGCCGGTAGGAGGCATGCCAGAAAGTCAGCCGTCGCTCACATAAGGCCAGCACGCCGTAGAATAATGAACCCACAACGGCGGCAACAGCGATCGTCGCCCAGACAATATCCACATTCATGCGCCCGACTTCGGTTGAGATGCGAAATCCCATTCCGACAATGGGTGTTCCAAAGAATTCCGCGACGATGGCGCCGATCATGGCAAGTGTTGAATTGATTTTAAGCGCGTTGAAAATAAAAGGAAGGGCATTTGGCAATCGAACGAAGAAAAGCATTTGCCAATAACTGGCTGCATAAGACCGCATCAGGTCCTTCTCTATTTTGCCCGTCGCCTGTAATCCCGCTAATGTGTTGATCAGCATAGGGAAAAATGTCATGACGACAATAACCGCCGCCTTCGATTCCCAGTCAAAACCGAACCACATCACCATAATCGGCGCGATGCCAACAATCGGTACGGCGCTTACCAATGATCCAAGAGGGAGTAATCCGCGCTGCATAAAGGGAATACGATCCACCAGGATGGCGACCAGAAATCCCGAGCCACAGCCGAAAATAAATCCGGACAGGACAGATTTCACAACGGTCTGGTAAAAATCCGCATAAAGGGTTGGGGCATTGTTGCTTATCGCGACACCAATGAGTTCAGGCGATGGTAACAGGACAGACGGGATGCCAAGGCCGGTGGTGATGAGCTGCCATAAGTAGAGCAGCCAAATCCCAAAAAAAGCCGGTACAACAAGTGCAAAAATGCGAAGGTAATCCGCTACCTTTGACAGAAGCGCCATGGCCCGCCACGCCAAAAAGCCTAGACCCGCAACATAGATCCATAGTCCAACGGCACTAAATCCTTCCGTTTGTAATATTTCAATAGCATTGAATGGCGCGTAAGCCCCGACGATTACGCCCAGAGTAATCAAAAGGGCTGCTGGCAAGCCCTGATTTTTTGTGAGTAAATGGAAAACGCTGATTGCCATGGGAACCAGGACAAGAACAAGCAATGTCATATCGTGGAACCATGTAACGCTGCTACTCCCGTCATGTCCGACAGGGAAGAAGAAGGATAGCAGGCTGAGGGCAAGAAATCCGATTAGCATAGGATCAAAACGGAATGTCATGCCGCTTGTTCTCCCATTTGACGTAACGCGACTTTCTCAAGCATTCCAACCGTCCAGACCAATAGCACACCGAGAAGTGACGCGACCACAAGCGCGGACCAAATCTGGATCGTTTGCCCATAATAGGAGCCAGCAAGCAATCGAGCTCCCAATCCTTCAACAGCGCCTGTGGGCAATTCAGCAACCACGGCGCCAACAAGGCTGATGGCCACTGCGACTTTCAGGCTGGTAAAGAGGAACGGAATAGAAGCCGGTATCCGCAGCTTCCAAAAAATATCAGAATTTGACGCACTATATGTCTGCATCAAATCCAGCTGTATTCTGGCGGGCGACCGTAAGCCTTTGACCATGCCGATGGTAATAGGGAAGAAGCACAGATACATGGAGATAATCGCCTTCGGCACAAGGCCTGTCAGGCCCAGATGGCCAAGCACAACAATAATCATAGGCGCGATGGCAAGAATGGGGATTGTCTGGGACGCTATTATCCAGGGCATCAGGCTCCGGTCCAGAGTCTGAACATGGACAATGCCGACCGCCAGCACAATCCCGAGGATCGTCCCGAAGGCAAAACCGAGCAAGGTTGACGAGAGGGTTACCCAGGCGTGATAGACAAGGCTTCGTTTGGACGTAATTTTCTTGTCCAGGACGGTTTTATCCAACTCCACGACTATTTGTTGGGGGGCAGGCAGGATGGGCCTTTCCATGGACCAGGAATCTTCAACCAGTTGCTCAAAATCCCAATCTGTATTCGACCGCTCATACTGATCGATGAGCCGGTCAGAATTCATATAGACGGCACCAGCGTACCAGATGATGAGGATGAATAAGATGATGGTCGCGACAGGAAGTGTATTGCCGCTGTATAAGCGGCGCCAAAGCTCTGTTCCTGTTCCGGCCCGTCCTTCAGTCATCGTAGGAATGCCCCGATCTCAGTCCTTCGCGGACGCGATGCGAAATTTCAAGAAATTCAGGAGTTTCCCGGATATCCAACGTCCGGTCTCGCGGTAGAGTACTTTCAATAATATCGATAATTTTTCCGGGCCGGGGCGACATTACCACGATTTTGGAAGACAAAAAAACCGCCTCCGGAATGGAGTGGGTTACAAAGATGACTGTCTTCTTTGTCTGATTCCAAAGCTGCAATAGCTGCTCATTCAGATGATCCCGAGTGATTTCATCAAGCGCCCCGAATGGCTCATCCATTAACAGAAGGTCCGGCTCAACCGAGAGCGCGCGGGCGATGGAAACCCGTTGCTGCATACCGCCAGATAGCTGCCATGGAAATTTCTTCTCAAACCCCTCCAGATTAACAAGGGACAGGTTCCTGGCGGCGCGCGTCCGCTGCTCCTCCCTACTAAGGCCCATAATTTCCAGCGGCAGCATGATATTTTTCTGAACGGTGCGCCAGGGATAAAGGGCAGGGGCCTGAAATACATATCCATAAGCTCGTTTCAGCCTTGCCTGCGCCGGAGACATATCGTTGACAGAGATATGCCCATCTGTCGGTGTTTCCAAATCGGCGATAACCCGCATAAGGGTGGTTTTACCGCAGCCAGACGGGCCAATAAAGGAAACAAAATCTCCGGCATTGACCGTCAGATCAATATCGCAAAGCGCATGGACCGGCGTGTCTGCGGCCGGAAAGATCAGGTTCAGTTTGTCAATCTCAATGACTGGTTTTGTTTTTACTTCAGACAACGTTCGCACGCTCAACGATGGCATGCAGAAGTACATTGCAGCCCGCGGCCAGATCTTCCGGTGTGGCTTCCTCTTCCTCATTATGGCTGATGCCGTTCTCGCAGGGCACGAAAATCATCCCTGTGGGAGCAACGCGGCTGATATAGCAGGCGTCATGTCCGGCTCCGGAAATAATCTCCATATTGCCATAACCCGCGGTTTCCGCTCCGGTGCGAACGGCATTGACACAATCCGCATCGAATTCAACAGGCGGAGAATACCAAATTTCCTCAAATTCCAATCCAAAACCGCCGTCGTCTGCTGTTTTCTTACAAAACGCGCGAAGTTCAGCGTCCATTTTGCTCAGGATGTCATCTTTTGGATGACGGAAATCCACGGTGAAAAAGACAGAGCCCGGAATGGTGTTACGGGAATTCGGGCTCGACTGGATCAGACCAACTGTGGCGCAGGCAAAAGGCTGATTGTCAAGGCCGATACGATTGATCTCAGTCACCATTTTGGAAGCTGCGACGAGCGCGTCTTTCCGGCGTGCCATTGGGGTTGGCCCTGCATGGGCTTCCTGTCCGGTAACTGTCACTTCATACCAGCGCTGGCCTTGCGCGCCCATGACAACGCCAATGGTTTTCTCTTCATGCTCCAAAATTGGGCCCTGTTCGATATGCGCCTCAAAAAATGCCTTGATCTCGCGACCGCCAACATCTTCGGCTCCGGCGTAGCCAATGCGCTGCAGTTCCTCGCCCATGGTTTTCCCGTCGAGATCGGCGCGGCTGAGGCCATATTCGAGATCAAATACCCCGGCAAACACGCCAGAAGCCACCATGGCCGGTGCAAAACGGGAGCCTTCTTCATTCGTCCAGACGGCAACTTCCACAGGATGCTCGGTTTGCACATCAAAGTCATTCAAGGTGCGAAGAACCTCAAGCCCGGCCAGTACGCCGAAGACACCATCATATTTTCCGCCTGTGGGCTGTGTGTCCAGATGTGATCCGGTCATGACAGGGGCCAAATCATCATTCTTGCCAGCCCGCCGCGCAAATATATTTCCCATTTTATCGACTTTGATAGTGCAGCCTGCTTGTTTGCACCAGTCGGAAAACAAATCCCGTCCTTCACGGTCCAGATCCGTAAGCGCGAGGCGGCAGCAACCACCTTTTTCCGTCGCCCCGATTTTGGCCATTTCCATCAGGCTTTCCCAAAGGCGATCGCCTTTCACATTCATATTTTGCATTTTGTATCCGTTTTTATTCTGCGGCGGTCGCATGTGGGTTGAGAGGGTTCTGATTCCAGTTCATGTAAGGCTTGCCGCTATCGACTTCTTCCATGGTGATGCAGTTATCGACAGGGCAGGCCAACATACACAGATTACAGCCCACGCAATCCTTGTCCACCACTTCGTAATGGCGTTCCCCCTCGACGCGGGACGCGGTGATTGCCTGATGCGACGTATCTTCACATGAAATATGGCACAGGCCGCATTTAATGCATAGATCCTGATTAATGCGGGCCTTGATATCGTAGTTCATATTGAGCTGGTTCCAGTTCATTATGTTGGGAACCGCCATGCCCCTAAAATCATCAATGGACTTATATCCTTTGCTGTCCATCCAGTTACTCAGGCCCGTTTTCATGTCATCGACAATCTTGAACCCGTAATGCATGGCAGCCGTACAAACTTGTACTGTCCCACAGCTAAGCGACATAAATTCAGCCGCATCGCGCCAGTCAGAGACACCACCAATGCCGGAGATGGAAATGTTCTCGCATTCCGGGTCGCGGGCGATTTCGGCGACCATATTGAGGGCAATCGGCTTCACTGCTGGGCCGCAATATCCGCCATGGGCACCCTTGCCATCAACCGTCGGCATAGGGGCCATCTGGTCAAGATCAATGTTGGTGATGGAGTTAATTGTGTTAATCAGCGACACGGCATCCGCACCGCCGCGCACTGCAGCCCGGGCGGACTGTCGGATGTCGGTGATATTTGGTGTGAGCTTAACGATAACAGGGAGGTGAGAGTATTCCTTGCACCATTTTGTTACCATTTCCACATATTCAGGAACCTGACCGACGGCAGAGCCCATGCCACGTTCCGACATACCGTGAGGGCAGCCGAAGTTAAGTTCGATGCCGTCGGCGCCTGTGGCTTCAACTTTTTTCAGGATTTTCCGCCAAGGCTCCTCTTCACACGGTACCATTAGTGAGACAATCACCGCCCGATCCGGCCATGCCTTCTTGACCCGCGTGATTTCTTCTAAATTGACATCCAGCGGGCGATCGGTGATCAGCTCGATATTGTTAAATCCCATCATCCGCTGACCGTTGAAATTAACCGCGCCGTAGCGTGAGGACACATTGACAATGGGTGGGTCTTCGCCCAGCGTTTTCCAGACGACACCGCCCCAGCCCGCCTCAAAGGCGCGAACGACGTTATACTCTTTGTCTGTCGGCGGCGCACTGGCGAGCCAGAAAGGGTTCGGAGTTTTAATGCCAGCGAAGTTGTATGTTAAATCAGCCATTTTTTCGCTCACTCTCAAGAATTCATCAAAAAGTCATGTATTGATTTGGCAGCCAGTTTGCCGTCCTGAACCGCGGCAACCGTCAATCCGATGTTTCCGTCCACACAATCCCCACCGGCATATACGCCTGTCAGTGATGTCGCGTAAAATTCATCTACGGCAATTTTATTACTTACCAATTCAAGACTGTCGGCTTCATGCAGGACGGGGTCTGGTACAAATACCTGACCGATAGCTTTAAAAACCATGTCAGCATCCAAACTGGATGTTTCGCCTGTACCAATCAGCCTCCCATTATCGTCCATTTCAGTGTATTCGAACTCGACGCCCGTTACCCGGTCATCCGATGTTTTAATGGCCACAGGTTTCATCCAGTGTTTAATTTGGACGTTATTTGTCTGGGCAAATTTCTGCTCGACCTCAGTCGCGCTCATATCCTCAGGTCCACGACGATAGATGAGGGATACATCTTCCGCTCCCAGGCGTTTTTTCTTCACCGCTATATCAATGGCCGTGCTGCCGCCGCCAATAACGACAATTTTACGGCCCACGGGCAACGTCGCAAGGTCATCCGCCTGTCGCAAATCAGAGATATAATCGACAGCGTTATGAAGACCGTCCAGGTGCTCGTTATCCAGACCCATGGACTGAACCGACCCAAGGCCGCTGCCAATAAAGACTGCATCATATTCTTTTCTGAGTTCGCCAAGATGAATATCTTTTCCGAGGGCTTTCCCGTGTTGAACAGTGATCCCTCCGACACCAAGAATAAAATCGACCTCTTTCTGGGCGAAATCATTTGGTACCTTATAGGCGGCGATACCATATTCATTTAGGCCACCGGATTTCGGCATGGCTTCGAAAACCACGCTTTCATGACCGTAAGTTGCAAGCCGATGGGCAGCCGCCAGCCCGGCCGGTCCGGCACCAATAATGGCGACTTTCTTGCCTGTTGATTCTGCACGGGTATAAGGTTGCTCCCCTGATTCCATCAGCCAATCCGTTGCAAACCGCTGTAATTTACCAATGACGACCGGCTTGTTTTCCTGAGCTGTTCGTACGCAGGCGCCCTCGCAAAGAACTTCGGTAGGGCATACCCGTGCGCAGGCCCCGCCCATTATATTCTCGTCAAGTATGTCAAGAGCTGATCCCCGAACATTGCCAGTTGATATCTTCCGGATGAAGTTCGGTATATCAATGCCGGTAGGGCAGGCCTCCATGCAGGGGGCGTCATAGCAGAAATAGCATCGGCTCGCTTCAATATGCGCGCTTCTCGCATCGAGGGCCGGATACATATCGGAAAAATTTTCCGCCAATTCTTCATCGGACAACCGCCCGATTGCGATATCGCTCATAATTGTTAATCCCCTGTTAATGCTGAATAGCGGCATTATTTTTTGGCTTTTTACCAATTTCAGAAACCATAACCAGAATCTGACCAAATGGTCAAGTTTTTTTAAAAATAGTTGCAAGAGCGAGGGAAATAGTGGATTTTCAAATTATTAAGAGGGCCGAAATGAGCAGTAGAAGAGAGTAATGGATAAGAAAGTGGAGCAAACAGACAGCGGAAATGCGCAAGGGCGAATCCGTGTCGCCAATATGGAACGAATTATGAAGGCCGCTGAAAAAGTCTTCGCGGCTTCTGGTTTTCGCGGTGCAACCACGGCTGATATCGCTGAGGTTGCGGGCTTACCCAAAGCGAATATTCATTATTACTTCGGAACGAAGGAAAAGCTCTATCGCGCCGTTTTGGATGATATCGTTGAGTTGTGGTTGTCATCTTTTAAGGGACTGGGCGAACATGATGACCCGGCGGAAACACTCAGTGATTACATCCGCGCCAAAATGGCGCTTTCTCAGGAGCGGCCCAATGCCTCCAAGGTTTTCGCCAATGAGTTGATCAGAGGGGCGCCACGCATTAACAGCTATCTGTCGACAGAGCTGAAAGACTGGGTTGAAGAGAAGGCGGCCATTCTCGATAAATGGATTGAGCAGGGGAAAATGTCGCCTGTGGACAGCAAACATCTGATTTTTCACATCTGGGCCATGACCCAGACATGGGCAGATTTCGAGGCACAATGGTCTGCTATTCTGGGGCGAGAAAATGGGCTTGAGCCTATGGATTTTGATACGGCAACAAATGCCATCATTACGACGGTGCTTCGAAACTGCGGACTGGTAGCGTTGCCGGGCTGAATATGAAACAGTTCACCGATATACGGTGATAGCGTACAGTCGATGGATGTCATATGAAAACCGCTTCGTGTGGGAAAAATAAGACTATATTGCTTGAGCTTGTATAAAAACCACATTTTTTACAGTTTTCGGAGTATATTTATGTGGATTGTCTAGGGGGCCGCGTTATATTCGGTATTGTCAATATTGCTATTTGTCGGGCGTAGAGTTTATAAGATAAGATTTATGTACCAGGAAGAGTGGAAAAGTAGAGAGCGAGACCCGAAAGATCTGATGAAGGTCGCACAACTGCTTGCCGCGTCGAATGAGGCCAGACTTGCACATCCAGCCCTTCTTAATTTCAACCAGTATCTGATATCTATGACCTTGATGAATGCAAATATGCTGGGCTTTGAGACAGATATCAGCACTCTCATAGTTTATACGGGTATTGGCAATTCTTCTGTTTACAATGCTTTGGAAAAAATGGAAGAGAAAAAACTTATTGAATTTTATGAAAAAGCCGGAGACAAAAAGAGAAAATATGTCCGGGCGAAAAAGGCTCTTATAGATCAGCATCTTGATTATTTCGATGTGATCCTAACTCACTTAGCGGCCTTCACTAAGAACGAAGACAATGAGATTCAGATTCCAAAAGTGGAGAGTTAACTTCTTGAAATACTCGTCAATAAGTTGAACAATTAATTCAATTGACACGAGGGTTCTAGATGAACAGGGTAACGAAGTATTTTCCGCCAGGTGCTATCCATATGCTGGATATGCAGGGACATGTTCTCACTGAGTATCTTCGGTTCAAAAATTATTCTCTCACGGACGACGATACAGAGTTCCTGAATTCCAGATGTCCGGACTGGCTTTGGCATATATGTGACATTTCATCAAATAATTCAGATCATTTTTACTATGATAGGTGGGATCCCCGATGCTTACTAAACGGCGGCTACAACTTCCAGGGCGTTTCCTTGGGTGATGTAGCCAACCGTCGGTATGTGCAAAATGTTAAAGACAGTTATAATTTAGTGAAGGTTCTTCATGCCCCCCAGCTTTCTCTTGAGATTGTTTCTGATAGCGACAGCCGGAGTTTTATCAGGCTCATTCACCCTTTGAGTTTCAATGGATGTCGTCAAAAGGTCCTTGTTGCTTGCGTTTACAAGGATATTATCGATCTTCCCTATATTTCGTCCGGCGAAATCGCGATCGCAAGACAAAAGATAAATGCGACTTTTTCCGCCCGTGAAAGGGCAGTTACGAGAATACTCAACCATCAGGTTCACGCTTGCAAAGCCATATACACGGGTTGGAAGGCCGAGCTTAACGATATGCTCAAACGCAACACCGATGACCCAGTCACAACCTTTTTCCAGGGCTATGGCCTGCCCGTAGGCCGCCAGACCCCAGGCAAGGCCTGATTTACGATGATCAGGAAGTACGTACATGCCGCCTCTGTAAAAGCATTTTCCACCAATGGCCGGAAGAACGGGCTTCAAGGGCAAGTCAAAAGAAGGAGCATCGTACCAAAGAAAGCCAACGCGGATATGGTTGATCATATCCAGGACGTTGAACTCCTTAAGAGCGACAAGGCCTGCGGTATTTCCCCTATTATCAGTTGCATGGAGCCACAAACTTTTGCTCTGATCCGAATGTTTAGGATCAAAAGTAGGATAGTTTGTGGCGTGGTCAGGGGTATTGCTGCGCAATGCTGCAAATTCCTGAATGTCGTCTTTGACTTCGATTTTGTACCCGGAACGTTCGAAGCAAGAAGACAATCTATGTGTCATTTTAATCATAACACGCGATATCTTAACCCGTTATAAGGGCTAGTATTGGTTAATTATAATACTATTAGAAAGAGTTAATATGATATGACAGCCATAAGAAAGAATAGACCGGACACCTATTTCGAAAAGGTATCCAAGGCGATAGCATTAAATGTCTATGGCGAGGAGCTGTCAGATACTGTCATGCAACGGCATGTTCATCCGCTGGCAGAGGAGATTATCGAGGCTCAATTTTCGTCTTTCTCTGCTCAGGGCAAGACCGTTGTACCCAAGGATTTTTTGGTTGTTGTCGAAGAAGCGAAAGTTCTTCTTCAGGAGATTTGCCGGAGTTCGAATACAGTCACGGATGAATTGCCAGCTGATTGGACGTTCGATCATTTTGACGCGGCGAAATGGAGTTATATGAACCCTGGAGAGAGACGGCTTTACGCAGCGCTCATAAATTTTTCAAAGAACTACCAGAAGGAATAACGGGCGCATTTGGCCCCGTTACTCAGTTGTATCAGCATGAAGCATAACGATGTCGTCCGTTCCGCCAGGGACAGGCGGATACCAAGTCCGCGTTAGCGGATCATGTCCGGGGATAATATGCTGATCAGACTCGGCTAGCCTTCTGAGAGTGTCATACCCTGTCAGCGTCTGCTCAATATCAAGAACGATCGGAAACGGCTTTGCCAGTCGGTAATTTTCATAGTAATGACTGGAATCCGACGCCAGAACCACCCAGCCACGACGGGTTCTCACCCGTACACATTGTTGGCCGCGAGTATGGCCACCAATAAGGTGGACTTCAACCCCTGGAGCAATTTCGCGCGAACCATCGCAAAATTCCACATTTCCCATAAATAGCGAACGAACGACCTCGCAAATATGATCGCTGGAAAACGGCATTTGCAGATGGTCATGGCACATGCAGGGGCCTGTCACATATTCAATCTCAGACGGCTGTACGTAAAGCTTCGCGTGGCGGAATTCACTTAATGAGCCGGCGTGATCATAATGCATATGTGTCACAATAACTTTGTCAATGCTCTTAGCCGGGTGGCCGAATTCGGCCAGCAAGGAGGTTGGCGGGTGAAGAATGGGCCGATTGCGGCGTTTGGCCTCGTCCATATCATAGCCGGTATCGACAAGGATCGTTGTTTCTCCGTTTTTCAAAAGCCATATATAAAAATCCAGCGGGTGCGGCGAGGCATGGTCGTCATCCAAGATAAATGAATCTTTGCGAAAACGATTATTTCGCTCAGCATATTTCAACGCAAAGATTTCCCAATTATCTCCCATCGTTATCTCCCTTAAGTAAACTTGCTGTTCTAATCATGTTGGTATTCATATTTGTGCGACGATAGCATCCCTTCATAGGCAGCACGACGAAACTGATCGCGGAGTGGATAGGACTGCGAAGGCATATATTGGGTTAGCAGCAGCGCCGCTTTTTTGAGTACCGGGTTTACAAAAAAGATTGTCCCTGCCGCGCCGGTCCAGCCAAATTCGCCGGCTGGGCCCGGAAATATCGCTTTTTGCGGATCGATAACGACGTTGAACCCGAGACCGAACCCAATGCCTTGCCAGGTTATTCCGTTGAAATCTGCAGCACCATAATCCTCCATATCTCCGTCCAGATGATTACAGGTCATCATAGTTAGGGTCTCTGGCGCCAAAAGACGATGGCCCTCCAATTCCCCCTCGTTCAGCAGCATTTTTATGAACTTCAGGTAATCATCCGCCGTTGAGACAAGACCGCCAGAACCGGATGGAAATGCGGGAGGCGATAGATAGGTACTATCGTTCCCCGTATCAATTATCGAGCCAAGTGCCCCTTCTTCAATCGCATAGCTGGTTGTCAGGCGGCCATTCATTTCAGGGGCAACCTGAAACCCAGTTTCGGTCATGCCGAGTGGAGCTAAAATGCGGACCCTCAGAAACTCCTCAAAGGAAAGCCCACTCCAGACTTCAACCAGCCGTCCGACGATATCCGTTGACATACTATAGGCCCATTGTGTGCCCGGCTCAAATTTAACGGGAAGACGACCCAGTCGATCAGAAATGCCTTGCAAATCACCTTTGCTTCGCATGCCATCGAGCCCCTGCTCGAGATAAAGCGGCACCAGAGCATCTTCGCTGAAAGCGGGGAGGGTGATCCCCGCTGTATGGCAAAGCAAGTGGCGGATGGTCATTTGCGCTTTGGCCGCGACCCTTGATCCGTCAGTTTGCAGTATCTTCGTATCACGAAAGGCTGGAAGATACTCGGCGACCGGATCATCAAGATCAAACTTCTTTTCCTCCCATAGCATCATGGCGGCGATGCTTGTTATGGGCTTGGTCATGGAAAAAATCCGAAAAAGGGAATTCCATGCCATTGGTGTTTTTAACCCAACGTCTTGTTGACCGTATACCTTGCGGTGAAGTGTGGTCTCAGGCGACGTTATAGCGGCAACCACTCCCGCGAGACGTCCCGAATCCACATAATCGGTGATAAGGGTATCAAGTTGTTGAAAGTCCGGAACACTCATAAAATTGGCTCTGTTTTCGATTTTTATTATTGGCCATCCTAGTTAAATTACGCCTTTTTGCTGTAACTTTGCAATCTCCTGTTTACTGAGCCCGATCATGGAAGACAGTATTTCTTCGTTATGCTGACCCAATGTCGGCCCGGTGTGATGAACTTCCCCCGGAGCATTGGTCATTTTGGGAATGACATTTTGCATCGTGACAGATCCTAGCTCGCTATCCTCTACTTCGACAAAAGATCCTCTCTGACGCAGATGGTCGGACTGGAATACATCGCGGGCATCGTTGACTGGGCCTCCGGATATACCGTCCCGTTCGAAGATTTCCATGATTTCATCCAGAGTATGCTGGCGGAGCCAAGCTCCGACGATCTCGTCTAGGCTATCTGCGTTAAGTACTCTGGCCGGGTTGGTTGCGTAATCCGGATTTTCCAATAAGTCCGGGCGCCCGAGCGTGTGGGCCAACCGCGCAAAAACCGGCTGGGCGGAGGCGCTAAGAGAAAACCAACGATCATCTTTGGTTTTATACACATTGCTGGGCCCGGCATATTGGCTTCTATTTCCTGACCGTTCACGGACAACACCCAGCTGATCATACTCAATGACCGAGAATTCGAGCATCCGCAACATAGAATCGACGAGAGATAAATCAATTTCTTCACCGCCTGCATCTTTTTGCGTTTTCTGCCGTAGGCAGGCAATCAGAATACCGATGGCGCCGAACATACCGGTGATCCCATCAGCGACGGGGTACCCGATATGCAAGGGTGGCTGATCGGGGTGACCGCAAAGCGCTGTGAAGCCGGAATAAGCCTCGGCAATGCGGGCGAAACCGGGGCGGGAGGCCATGGGACCATCCTGGCCATATCCGGTTACCCGCAGGATAATCAGATTTGGGTTCAACTCCTTTAAAATCTCTCGGCTGAACCCATACCGGTCTAGAGTCCCCGGCCTGAAATTTTCAGTGAGAACATCAAATTTTGGGATCAATTTGCGAAAGATTTCCTTGCCCTCCTTTTGCCGAAGGTCAAGGGTAATTCCCCTTTTGTTGCGGTTTGTTACTTTCCACCATAAGGGCTTTCCGTCTTTGTGGGGCGGGAGTTGACGCAATGTATCTCCCGCGCCGGGGAGTTCGATTTTTACGACTTCAGCACCGAAGTCCGCAAGCAGTGTACTCGCCACTGGTGCAGCGACCATTGTCGAAATGTCTAGAATGCGTAAGCCGTCAAGGGGTTGTAGCGAAGGGGAGGCATTCGCCTTCATGTCACTCATTACTCAAGCGTCCTTTCCAGGGCATCCGTTATATGATTGGTGATGGCAAGTTCATTTTGTTTGACAATCATAATCATTTCAAGCAATGTTTCAATATAGAAAATTATATTTCATTATATGGAATTATGGCTTGTTGATTTTAAGGTAAACAGGGTTGTATTTGCCGAAATTTCAACGTAAGAAATAGAGGTCTCAAGTTTCTATGCCTAATAAAAACAGGTTGTTGGTGTGTGAAAGTCACCGTCGGCATCCGCTAAAAAATAAACCAAAACCAGAGAAGAAAATTCTCGCATAAGGGAGACTAAATAATGAAGATAGGGGCACTAAAACGCAGCCGGATTCTGTCCGGAATCTCATCACTTGTACTCATGCTGGGTATCAGCGCAACAGCTGCGCAGGCACTCGAACTCCGGTATTCAGACATTGGACCACCCCGCGGACCGCGTGCAGATGTCCTGCAATGGTGGGCTGAAGAGCTCAAAACCCGGACTAATGGAGATATTACCGTCAAATTTTTCTGGAGCCAGTCTCTGGTAAAAGGCAAGGAAACGCTGAAAGCTGTTGGATCAGGCTTGGTTGATGCCGGTACGGTGCTTGGCATTTATACACCAGCCGAGCTTCCTATTTGGAATTTAGCAAACGCGCCTTTTGGTGTTCAGGATCCCTGGGTTGGTATGCGGACGTGGCAGGAATTGCGCGAAACGGTTCCGGCGTTACGGGATGAAACCCAGAAGCGGAATGTCCGCGTTTTCATGAATTATACGACCGGTGCTGTTGATATCATTTCGAAAGAAGCCATTACATCAGTTGATGATATTGCGGGCCTGAAAGTCAGAAGTAGTGGCGGCTGGACCAATTTGCTGAAATCCCTTGATGCAACGCCGGTAAAAATTGGATACGGCGAGCTGTATCAGGCCCTGGATCGAGGTACTATTGATGCAACAATCAACTACATACCTGCTGTTAAGGCCTACAAGCACTATGAAGTCGCAGGCAATCTGACAGAAATTAAGATGGGCCAGGTTCTCGGCTACGGCGGTGCCATCAATCTCAAAGTCTATGATAAATTTTCCGATGCCAATAAAAAGATATTTAATGAGCTTGGAATTGAATTCATGGATCGTTACGCCAAGGCATATCTGGATGGTGACAAAGCTGCAAAAGCCGCGATGATGGAAGGTATTGATGGTAAAAAGGTAGTGTTCCATACAGTCTCGGATATTGACAAATGGAAGGCTGCTGGTGCCACTTACACCACGGACTGGATCGCCAAAATGGAAGAAAAAGGCGTTGACGGTAAGGGTTTCGTTGAAAAATTTGAAGAAGTAAAAACCAAATACGAAACCGAACTGAACGACAAAGGATATCCCTGGACCCGCTAGGGCTAGTATCACGTGTAGTGCGATCCCGGTGGGGTCGCACTTTCCATTTCGAGGGGGCATCTATGCCAAGAATAATAGACTGGATCAGTCGCGTCCTTGCCTATCTGGCGATGGGACTGCTGATTTTTATGATGCTGTTCATTACAGTGTCGGTGTGCGGAAGATACTTCTTCAGCCAACCCATTCCCGATGACCTCATCATCATGCAGGCTCTGCTGGTCGTGGTGGTGTTCCTGCCATTTGCCTATGTGCAAATCGAAAAAGCTCATTTATCGGTGACGATATTAACAGATAGGATGCCGCCCATGGGGCGGTTTATCTGTGAACAATTTGGCCTGTTGATTGGTATTATCTTTATGGCCATCGTCGCCGCAGCGTCCTTTGGTGACGCCCAGACAGCCTTTAATGACGGGGCCATTTTTGAAGGAACGCTTGAGATTCCGGAATGGCCGGCGCGTGGTTCTGTTTTTGTTGGAACGGGTCTGCTTTTCCTGAAATTGCTGGTTGATTTTATTCAAGGGTTCGTAGAAGGCCCGTCAAAAGTGCAAGTTTCAAGCCTGCCAGATCATTAGGATACAATAACTCATGGATCCACTCGTTTTAGGTTCAGTAGGACTTGTCATCCTGCTGGCAATGATATTTATAAAAGTGCCCATTGCCTTTGCGTTGGGAATTGTTGGTTTTTTTGGGCTGATCCTGGCGATCGGCTGGCCCGAAGGTAGCGAACTCGACCTTGAGCGTGGCTTCAGTGCCGCCTGGTCCTATGTCAGCTTCGAGCCGTTTTCCTTTATCGCCTCTTTCTCCCTGGTGGCGGTGCCGCTGTTTTTGATGATGGGATATGTGGCATTTCACGCCGGCTTCACTAAGGATATTTATCATACCACCAGAATGTGGCTTGCCGGCCTGAAAGGGGGGCTTGCCATGGCCTCGGTCGCGGGCTGTGCTATGTTTGCGGCGGTAAGCGGGTCCAGTCTGGCGACTGCAGCCGCCATGGGTAAACTCGCTGTCCCCGAAATGCTGCGATATAAATATGATAAGGGGCTGGCGACCGGTGTTGTTGCCGCGAGTGGTACCTTGGGATCCCTCATTCCGCCCAGTATTTTGATGATCCTCTATGGTATATTTACAGAACAATCTATTGGTAAGCTGCTGATGGCAGGCTTCATTCCTGGTGTCCTCTCGGCACTTATCTATATGCTGATGATCTGGGTGCGGGTTGCCATCAACCCGGAGATCGCCCCGTCACCGGGTAAGACCACCTGGCCAGAAAAAATTCATTCCTTGAAGGGGACCTGGTCGATCATCATCCTTTTCGTTCTGATCATGGGCGGCATTTATTCCGGCTTCGTCACGCCAACTGAAGCCGCAGCGGTGGGGGCAATCGGAGCTTGGGTTTTGGGTTTCCTTTCCAAGCGATTGGATCGGCAAAAATCTAAGAATGCCATTGTCGAGACCATTACGCAGATCAGCAGTATTTTCGCTGTCGTTCTCGGGGCAAAGATTTTTGTCGGCTTTATCGCCATTACCGGCGTAGCTGCCTATCTGGCGGATTGGGCATTGACCCTGGATTTACCGCCTATCGGTATCTTGTTGGCGCTCTCTTTGATTTATATTGTTCTCGGTACTTTTATGGATCCACTGGGGATCATGCTGCTGACATTGCCGGTGGTGGTACCGGTAGTGGAATCACTGGGATACGATTTGATTTGGTTCGGTGTGATTATGGTCAAATTCCTGGAGATCGGGCTGATCACACCGCCCGTTGGCCTGAATGTTTATGTCCTGAAGGGAGTAGTTGGCGATAAAGTGAAGCTTGAAACTATCTTCAAGGGAATTTTATGGTTCTTGGCTATGGATGTCGTCACCTTGTTTATCCTGATTGCATTTCCAGAAATCAGCCTCTGGCTCCCCAGTTTGCTGTAGCCATTCATTGATGCTGGCGCGCGAGTTCCTCTGATGTTTTGAGGGCGGCCTCGCGCGCTATTTTTGCGCAGTTTTCCAAGTATTCGTCTGTTGCCCGTGATCGTGGCAGAACAATGCTGATGGCGCCCTTGACGGTTCCGTCTTGGGCGACGACGGGTGCGGCGGCTCCAGCGGCGTCTGGTAGCCATTCACCCTGACCGACCGCCCATCCACGCTTTTGAACTTGCTCTCGACGTTCATGAATTATAGAGAGTGTAACCCCGTATCGTTGTAATTCCGGATCATCATCCGTCTGCGGCAACAATGCATCCAGTTGCGGGGTGGACAGTCCCGATATCAGGCATTGGCCTGCAGCACCGAGGTAAACCGGCCTGCGATCACCGACATCAAGTATAATCCGGACTGGCTGAAAACTCGCCAGTGTATGGGTTGTTACGCGGTCTTTCTCTTCTCGCACAATCAGGCAAACCGTTTCGCTAGTGCGATCCCGAGCTTCCTCCATAAAAGGCTGGGCGCAATCAAATAAACCATCTCGGCTCAAAAGCTTACGTGCCAGCCCGATGCAGCCAAAGGACAGGCGATAAAGCCCGGTTCGGGAATCGTGAACCAGCAGGCCCTCCTTTACCAAAGTCCGTGCCAGCCGCAGTACCGTGACTTTATTGAGACCCATGCGTTCGGTGAGTTCCTTCAGTGACAGATCAAGCGATCCGCCATCGAAAATCCGCAGCATGGAAACTGCGCGGCTTACTGTTTGCAGAGTGGTGGTGTCCTGTGCCATAAAACGTATTCCAGCTCTTAATGTATGATCACGTTACAATATACGTGCATTTATTCCTATAAATGTAACAAATGCAACGATGTTGGATATTAATCCTATCATTAACTGCCTTTTTGTCTGTTAGAGCATTAAGGCATACATCAAATAGACGTTTGAAATCCATAAAGTGATCGGTTGACAGTATGGCAAATAGTAATATCGGTGAAAAATCTTTCTCCGTTAAGGAAAAAGATGCGCCGTTGCGTGAAGATATCCGGTTGCTGGGCCGTCTCCTTGGAGATACCGTCCGGGCACAGGAGGGGGACGAGATATTTGATCTGGTGGAAGCGATCCGGCGCTCCTCCATTCGTTTTTACCGAGACCAGTCCGAGACATCGAAACGGGATCTGGAAGATATCCTCACCTCCATGTCGGTTGAACAAACTGTCCTTGTATTGCGCGCCTACAGCTATTTTTTGCAACTGGCCAATATTGCCGAAGATCAGCACCATGTAAGGCGGACCCGATTTCATGATCTTGCAGGATCTGCGCCGCGATCAGGTACCATGGCCAACGCGCTTGCGAAAGCAAAAGCGGCGGGACTTAGTTCCGATGACCTCGGGCGGTTCTTCGATACGGCGCTGATCGCCCCGGTTCTGACAGCCCATCCCACGGAAGTTCGCCGCAAAAGCACCATGCGGCGGGAGATGGAAATTGCAGGCTTGTTGGAAAAACGCGAAAGGGTCGATTGGACTTCAAAGGAGCTTTCCGAGCTGGATACCGCTTTATGCCGGGAAGTTCTGACAATTTGGCAGACGGATATCCTCCGCCGGACAAAACTCAAGATTACCGATGAGGTTCAGAACGGCTTGTCATATTACGACCAGACCTTTTTTCAGGAGGTCCCCAAATTCTACGATGCGCTGGAGACAGAATTAGCTAGTCTTGGACTTGCGCCACAAAAATCCAATATTGCGCCGTTTTTACGAATGGGAAGCTGGATTGGCGGGGACCGGGATGGCAATCCGTTTGTCACCTCAGATGTTTTGCGGCAAACCTTGCAACGGCAAAATGCCCATGCCCTGACGTATTATCTTGAAGAAACGCACCGTCTGGGGAGCGAGCTTTCCCTATCGACCAATATTGTGAAGGTATCACCCGACTTAAAGAAGCTTGCTGACACATCGCCTGATACTTCGCCTCACCGGCGGGGAGAGCCTTACCGGTTGGCTATTTCCGGGATCTATGCGCGATTGGTCGCCACATTGACCGGTTTCGGATCACCGCCCCCCAGCCGACGCCCAGTCGGCCCCGCTGAACCTTATGCAACGCCAGAGGAATATGGAAAGGACCTTGAAATTCTGCATGGCTCATTGCTTGAGAATGGATCACGGCTGATTGCGGAAGGTCGGCTGAAACATCTGCAGCGAGCCATTGACTGTTTCGGCTTTCATTTGGCGACGCTGGATTTACGGCAGAATTCTGATGTGCATGCCCGCGTCATTCATGAACTGTTTGAGGCCGCAGATAACACGGTCAACTATGAGGAACTCTCGGAAGAGGATCGCATTACCTATCTTAGTGAGGAACTCAGAACTGGACGACCTCTTCTCAGGCCTGACTGGGCCTATTCAAAAGAGGCCACATCTGAGCTTGATATCCTTCGCGAAGCGGCGGCGGCCCAGGCAAAATACGGAATAAACGCGATCTCGACGGCGATTATTTCAAACACGCAAAGTGTCTCCGATCTTCTGGAACTCTCCATTTTGTTCAAACAGGTCGGTGTTATTACTCCGGAAGGGGAGAGCCGTATTAACATTGTGCCCTTGTTTGAAACTATTGCGGATTTACGCAACTGTATTGAGATCATGGACAAATTATTGAGCATTCCCGAATACCGGCGGCTGGTCGACAGCCGGGGCGGTGTCCAGGAGGTGATGCTTGGATATTCTGACAGCAACAAGGATGGTGGCTTTGTTACCTCCGGGTGGGAGCTTTATAAGGCTGAAACCGGTCTTATTGATCTTTTCAAACGGCATGATGTCGGCCTTAGGTTGTTTCATGGACGTGGTGGTACGGTGGGGCGCGGCGGTGGGCCGAGCTATGAGGCGATCCTCGCCCAACCCAAGGGCGCAGTTCAGGGTCAAATCCGTGTAACGGAGCAGGGAGAAACCATCTCGTTTAAATATTCCCGGCCTGAAATGGGGCGGCGTAATCTGGAAAGTCTTGCGGCGGCCACCCTGGAAGCATCTCTCCTGCAGACGCCGGAGGAAACTGTACCGTCTCGCTATCTAGCCGTGATGGAGGAGCTTTCTGCCGAAGCCTTTAAGGCATATCGGGGCCTTGTGTACGAGACGAAAGGTTTCGAGGAGTATTTTTGGTCTTCCACTGTGATTAGTGAAATTGCCGCGCTTAATATTGGATCCCGCCCGGCGTCGCGCAAAAAGACCCGTCGGGTTGAAGATTTAAGAGCGATACCCTGGGTCTTCAGCTGGTCACAATGCCGACTGATGCTACCGGGGTGGTATGGATTTGGATCGGCGGTTGAGGCGTGGATTGAAAAAAATCCCGAAACTGGCATTCAGGAACTCAAAGAGATGTATGAGAACTGGCCATTTTTTCATACCCAGCTATCAAACATGGACATGGTCCTGGCTAAGAGTAATATCGGCATCGCTTCGCGCTACGCCGAGTTGGTTCCAGACGAGAATTTACGTCAAACTATCTTCAATCGGATACGGTCAGAATGGCAGGGAACAATTGACGTATTGCTCTCAATTTCAGGGAATGCACAATTGTTGGAAGACAATCCGTTGTTGGACCGGTCCATCCATAACCGTTTTGCCTATCTTGATCCGCTCAACCATATCCAGGTTGAGTTGTTGAGGAAAAGCCGGGATAAAACAGCAAATCCAAAGGCACTTCGCGGTATCCATATTGCTATCAACGGCATTGCCGCAGGACTTAGAAATAGCGGTTAGATACGTCGAAAAATGCGGTACAGTTTACGTAAGCGGATAGCAAAATCTGGGCCTCACTTGGTCGCGGCGAATATCAGGCTGCGGAATACAAGCGCATTGGGAAAGGCGGGAGGGAAATCTGGATCCAGGCCTCCTACAACCCGATTTTTGGCCCCGATGGTAAGCCGTTCAAAGTCGTAAAATACGCGACAGATATTACGGAACGCGTCCTGGAAAATGCGGATTTCCAGGGTCAGATTAATGCCGTAAACAAGTCACAGGCTGTGATTCCGTTCGAGTTAGACGGGACGATTATTGAGGCCAACCAGAATTTTCTTGATGCGCTGGGGTATCAGATGGAGGAAATTAAGGGCGAGCCCCACCAGAAATTCGTTGATCCCGCCTATGCATCAAGTGACGAATATAAGGAATTTTGGGAGTCTCTTGGTCGTGGTGAATTCCAGGCAGACGAATATAAGCGTATTGGGAAAGGCGGTAAGGAAATCTGGATCCAGGCCTCCTACAATCCGATTTTCGATCCGGACGGCAAACCGTTCAAGGTCGTCAAATATGCGACCGATGTCACTGAACAGGTCATCGCCCGTCAGGAAGCGGAACGTGTTGGCAAGGTCGTGGATGAAAATCTTGAAAAGATCTTATCCTCTGTTGGAGATGCCAATCTGCAAACTACATCGGCGGTTTCGGCCTCTGGTCAGGCGCTTAACACCGTACAATCTGTTGCGGCTGCAGCTGAAGAGTTCCAGTCTTCGGCCCATGAAATCTCCCGCAGCATGACAGCGTCAAAATCCGAAGTCGACAAGGCCAATGAAGAGGCTGCCAATGCAGACCACTCCACCAAGGAACTGACGACAGCCGCACAGGCAATGAGCAATATTATTGAAGTTATTCAGGATATTGCCGCGCAGATTAATCTGCTGGCCCTCAATGCTACAATTGAATCAGCTCGGGCTGGTGAGGCAGGTAAAGGTTTTGCCGTTGTGGCGAGCGAAGTTAAATCTCTTGCCAATCAGGTGGCCAATGCGACAGGACAGATTTCAACAGAAATTAGTGGGATGCAGGTAATTAGTGACAATGTGGTCAACAACCTGAACAGCATCAAATCGGCGATTGTCGCCGTGGAATCCAGTGTGACATCTGTCGCAGGCGCTGTTGAGGAACAGACTGCAACCACTAAGGAAATTACCGTCAGTATGCAGTCAGCCGCCACCGCAGTTGGCGAAATTAACGAAAACCTAAGCTCCATTTCAACTGCCGTGGATGATGCAAACAGATATGCCAAGGAAGGCACAGAACTTTACCGCAGTCTCTAATAAACAGGTGGAGCTCTCAGCCCCCGTCAGTAACATGTATGAGAGCTTTACCTAAATGCTCGAGACCGCATTCTACAGGAGAGTTTGAATGTAGAATGCGGTCTCGAAATTATTCAGTTTCTTTGCCAATATTTACCCATTTCCCAATCTGTTGACCTTTGGTGTGAAGACGTAGCCGGCACCGTAGATGGTTTTGATATGGTTAGGATTTTGCGGATCATCCTGTAATTTTTTGCGGAGGCGGGAAATTCGGGTGTCTATGGAGCGATCAAACACATCTTCATCGGCCAGCGCGCAACGTTCGAGCAATTTATCCCGGGTGAGGACTTTCCCGGGCGCTTCTACGAAGGCGCGCAATAGATTGGCATCCGCCACACTCATTGTTTCAGATGTTCCATCCGGCGCCGTAAGCTCAAAGGTCGAAAAATCGACGGTCCAATCGGAAAATCTATACCGCGCATCTGAATCAATATTATCTTCCGGTTTTGAACGGCGTTTCAGCATGTTTCGGGCGCGGGCGGCAAGTTCAAGCGGATCGACAGGCTTTACCAGATAATCATCGGCGCCAAGATCGAGGCCGCGAATTTTGTCGCCAAGGGCGCCGCGGCCGCTGACAATGATTGTCGGGATCGCAAAGTCCTGAAGGATTTCACTGAGCAGGCTAAGTCCGTCACCGTCGGGCAGAGATAAATCGATAATACATAAATCAGGGACCTGCAGTCGGACAAGCCGCGTAAACGCGTCCAGGGTTCCGGATGTTGTGACGCTAAAGCCCTGATAGAGGAGCTCGCGTTCGAAAACAGCGCGAACATCCTGATCATCCTCCAATAAGTAGATATGGTTTTTCATGTCGTGTCTTTATCCGGTAAATGGGCGACTGTGGCAACGGCGATTGCGTTGGTCAGCAGTGTGAGCTCAAAGGGCTTTCGAAGAATCTGGACATCCCTTTCGCCGTTCTGTTCTGGTGGACTGACATCTGCATGGCCGGTCATTAGGATAATCGCGATGTCCGGATACCTGTCATGTACGGCCTCTGCAATGTCGTAGCCGGATAGGTTTCCAGGCATGGCGATATCGCTGAGGATGAGTGAAATTCCCTCGACGCTATCTAACAGTTCAAGCGCATTCTCAGCGTTATCCGATTCCAAAACGCCAAATCCAAGGGAAACCAGATCCCGCCTCAGGACATTTCGTACTTCTTCTTCGTCATCAACCAACAGTGCAATTTGAGGGGCAGTCAGGCGGAGTTCCGGTTCTGGGTCCATTTCCTCCTTCATTTGTATCTCCCGCATAACAGCGGGAAATAATATAATAACATCCGTTCCTTCGCCAGGCACGGAATTGACAGTGATTTCCCCTTTTGATTGTTCAATAAAGCTTTGCGTCATACTCAGACCAAGGCCGGTGCCACCTTCGTTTTCCTTCGTTGTGAAAAAGGGATCAAATATCTTCCTCACCAGGGTTTCGTCCATTCCAATGCCATTATCCTTGATCTGAATACGGACCTCGTTTTCATTGCCGGCTAATGTAATTTCTATACGCCCATTTCTGGCAATGGCCTGCTGGGCGTTCAAGGCAAGATTGAGCAGTGAACTTTCAAACTGGCTGCGATCCAGAAAGGCATATATTTTAGTCGTGGGTTCCAAATAGGAAAATTCAATGTTCTCCGGCAATGTAGACCGCATCAGTCTGGCGACGCTTTGGACCGCTTCATTCATCTCCGTTATTTTCGGCATAAGGGGCCGCCTGCGGGCAAAGGCCAGCAACTGTTCCGTCAATCCGGCGCCGCGCCGTGCGGCTCGCAACGCGGGCTCAATCATATCCGCCTTGAGGATAGGGTCATCGATTTGCTCGGATAGGGGACGAAGGTTGCCCATGATGATGGTCAGAAGATTGTTGAAATCATGGGCGATACCACTGGAAAGCCGTCCAACGGCTTCCATTTTCTGGGCTTGCGACAACGCGGCTTCGGCCTGCCGTTGCCGTGTAATATTGATGGAGAGAACATAGAAACCACGGGCACTTCCGTCGCGCCTAAAATCGGGATGAAGATATGTCTGGATATATCTCTCGCGCCCGTCCATCAGTGTGATCTGCATACCGAATTCTGATTGCTGGCCAGCGATCGCCATGTCGAAATGATCCTGGGCGATTTCGTAAGTTGCCTTGGCGAGCAATTCTTCAGCGGTTTTGCCGATCATTTCCTCAGGCGTTCTTTTATAGCTCCGGGAGAAACGGGTATTAGCGAACTGAAACACCATATTTTCGTCAAGGTAGGCAATCCCGGCAGGCACTTCGTTGGAGATAAGGCGCAGGCGTTCTTCACTCAAGCGCAGCTCGCGTGTTCGTTCGGCAATCAGCGTTTCCTGTTTGAGTTCGCGCTGCCGCTGTTCGGTGATATCCGTATAAATCGTCGCGAAGCCGCCAATAGATAATGGCTGGCCGCTCACCCGCAAATAAACACCGTTCGGGCGCTGTCTTTCAACAGTATGAACTTCAAACCTCATTGCTGCGTCGACACGGACTTTAATCAGCTCTTCTATGTCTCCAACACCATATTCACCAGCCAGTGCGTTGTAGCGAAAGATATCACCGAGATACGTGCCGGGCATCATCAATTCATATGACAACCCAAGTAAATCATGGCATTTGGAATTGGCGTAGATCAGTTTGAGATCCTGATCAAAAATTGTCATGGCCTGATCAATATTGTCAAGCCCGGCCTCGATCATATGCAATCTTTCGATCGCCAATTCAGTCTGTTTTTTGTCCGGGCCCTGACTCAAAATCTGTCCTTCTTTACACGTGTCACATTTGCGTACATTCCCGGCAAACTCCCGAAAACATTTCGAAGTATAAGCTCAGTAATTAAAGATGCAAAGCGCGGCCTTATTGCAATCAAACCAGTTCAATGGCGAGGCCGCTATATGGGAGGTGCGTGTGTCGGACAGCGATCCAATTCTGGATGTACAGGATATATCCATCCGTTTCGGCGGCGTCGCAGCGCTGACAGATGTGTCCTTTCAGGTAAAACGAAACGAGATTTTCTCTCTGATCGGACCCAATGGCGCGGGTAAGACGTCTTTGCTCAATTGTATTTCTGGCCGGTATAAACCTCAGCAAGGAAAAGTCTTCTTCAAAGGAGCGCCATTGCTGCCACGCAGCATTAATGATCGTGCCCATATCGGCATCGGCCGCACATTTCAGAACCTTGCGGTCTTCAGCCATATGACAGTTATCGACAACATCATGGTCGGTCTGCATCACAAGCTTAAAAACAACTTCCTGACCGGTATGGCCTATTGGGTGGGCGGCGCTCAGAAGGAAGAGGCGGAAGCACGTCTTAAAGTCGAGGACATCATTGATTTTCTCGAAATCCAGCATGTCCGTAACGAGCCCGCTGGGTCCTTATCCTATGGCCTTCGTAAAAGGGTTGAACTTGCCCGCGCCATCGCCATCGATCCGGAATTGATGCTGCTGGATGAACCCATGGCAGGCATGAACCTGGAAGAAAAAGAGGATATGGCCCGCTATGTCATCGAGCTCAATGAGCAGTATGGCATCACTGTCGTCATGATTGAACATGATATGGGTGTCGTCGTTGATATTTCGGACAGAGTAGCCGTTCTCGATTTTGGCAAAAAGATAGCCGAGGGCCTTCCCGAAGATGTGATGGAGGATGAGCGGGTCAAAACGGCATATCTCGGTGTCGATGATGATGACGACATGGAGGAAGTTGCATAATGAATGTGTCGCTCTCAACAAAGAATGCCACTCGGCCAATGGTCTCAGGCGAGATCGCCAATTGGGCTGCTGATTTGTCGCATCTGCCAGACGTCAGCATTTACGACACATTACCAAAGATATTGCGCAAGAACGCGACGGACTTTCCGGATGAAGTGGCGCAGCGCGAGAAGGATTTTGGTATCTGGAATCCGGTAACCTGGGCTGAATTTGATGGTCATGTGGGCCGGATGGCTGTGGCTTTTCAGGCGCTGGGTGTGGAGGAGGGAAGCGTTGTTGCCCTCATCGGCGATAACCGTCCGGAATGGGTCTGGGGAGAGATTGCTGCCCATGGGGCGCGGGCCATGAGCATGGGGATTTACCGGGACGCACTGGAAGAAGAGATTGCCTATCTCGTGGATTACACGAAACCCAAAATCATCATCGCTGAGGACGAGGAGCAGGTAGACAAACTACTCAATCTTGGCGACCGGATCCCGTCAATCGAGAAAATCGTCTATCACGATCCTCGTGGGATGAACAAGTATGATGATCCGCGCCTGATGACCCTCGATGATCTTGAGGGATTAGGGGCGGCTGTCCTTGAGGTTAATCCCAATCATTACAATGAAATGGTTGAGGAAACCAAATCCGACGATGTTGCGATCCTCTGTACGACATCAGGCACGACATCTAATCCGAAGCTCTCTATGTGGCAAAGCCGGGCTTTTGTTGGCCATGCGGTCAATTATCTGAAAGCGGATCCAAAAGGACCGAGGGATGAATACCTTTCCGTTCTACCGCTCTCCTGGGTGATGGAGCAAATGTACGCAGTCGGCTGGAACATTGTCGCCCGCATGACCGTCAATTTCCCGGAGGAAGAGGGAACGGCTATGGCGGATCTCAGGGAAGTCGGCCCCTCCTTTGTTCTGCTGTCTCCAAGGGTTTGGGAAGTGGTCGCCGCGGATGTGCGTGCAAGAATGATGGAGTCTACACGCTGGAAGCAGGCCATTTACAGTTGGGCAGAGGCGCGGGGCATGGCGGCGGTGAACGCCGGAAACAGCGACAAAGTATCGGACATATTGCTTTTCTCGGCTTTGCGCGATCGGCTCGGGTTTTCCAACCTGACATCAGCCGCCACCGGCGGTGCAGCCATGGGACCAGAGATTTTCAAGTTCTTCCAGGCTATGGGCGTGCCCCTGAAACAGCTTTATGGCCAAACTGAAGGACTGGGGGCCTACACAATTCATAAGAGTGGGAATGTGGATCATAATACGGTCGGATTCCCGTTCGAAAACTGCCAAATCCAGATAAAAAATCCGGATCCGGAAGGGCTGGGGGAAATCCTTGTCAAACATCCGAACATGATGTCCGGGTATTATCAGAATGAGGAAGGCAGTAAGGATGCCTTTGACGAAAACGGCTTCTTTATGACAGGCGATGCGGGATATTTCGATGGTAATAATCATCTGGTTGTCATTGACCGTATCAGCGACCTGGCGGAGACATCAAAGGGGATCAAATTCTCACCGCAATTCATTGAGAACAAAATTAAATTCTCTACCTTCATTGCGGAAGCCGTGATCCTCGGTAAGGACCAGCCTTATCTTACGGCGATGATCTGCATTCGCTATCCGATCCTGTCGAAATGGGCAGAGCAGCGGCGGATTGCCTTCACCACCTATACCGATCTCTCCGCACGGCCTGAAATTTATGAGATGATGCGAGCCGAAATTGAAACGGTTAATAAGTCCTTGCCGGACGCCCAGCATATTAAGAAATTTGTCCTTCTTTATAAAGAGCTGGATGCAGATGATGGCGAATTGACCCGAACCAAGAAAGTCCGCCGGAAGGTCATCGCCGAGAAATATGCGGACATTATCGACAATCTTTATTCCGATGCGGATCACGTGGATATTGATACCGTCATCAGCTTCCAGGACGGCACCAAGCAGCGTATCAAAACAAAACTCAAAGTTGAAAAATTGGAGAATGCACAATGAACGGCGAGCTTCTTTTTCAGCTGCTCCTCAACGGCGTGATTGTCGGCATGCTCTATGGCGTTGTCGCCATGTGTTTCGTGCTGATTTACAAATCAACGCAAGTCGTCAATTTTGCGCAAGGTGAATTTCTGGTGCTGGGCGGCTGGGTTTGTCTTAGCCTGGTGGTCCAGATGGGATTGCCGTTCTATCTCGCCTTCCTCTTTACGCTCGTCTTCATGGCGATCTTCGGGATCGTGGTGCAGCAAATCATATTGCGGCCCCTGATTGGGGAGCCGATTATTTCCGTCATTATGGTGACCATTGGCCTCTCCATCTTCATGCAGTCTTTAATGAACTGGATTTTTGGCAATGATGCCAAGCGTTTCCCCGATATCTTCGGATCGCTCTCGGTCATTAGTATCGGTGGCCTCAATGTGGAAACAGCTTATGTAATGAGCCTTGTCCTGTCATTGGTGATTATGGCGGTCTTCTATTTCTTCTTCCGCTTCACCCGGCATGGCCTGGCCATGCGGGCGACTGCTTTTAATCAGCAAATTGCTCAATCATTGGGTATTTCCGTGAAGCAGACATTTGCTATGGCCTGGGCTATTTCTGCGCTGGTTTCCGGCGTGGCCGGTGTGGTCATGGGCATCGTCAGCGCTGTTTCCAATTCACTTGCTTTTGTCGGGATCAAGGTCTTTCCGGCTGTCATCGTTGGCGGACTGGATTCCATTGTTGGTGCCGTCGTGGGCGGCCTGATTATCGGCGTGCTGGAAAATTTGGCGGAGTTTGTTGATGGCGAGTATCTGCATATCGGCAACCTCTACACGATCGCGCCTTTTTACGTGCTGATCATCATTCTCATGATCAAGCCTTACGGTTTGTTCGGCACTAAAGATATTGAAAGGATTTAACCGTGGGTCACGTTCCTAATCCGCGCCCGGCAGGTGATTTCCGGACCAGTTATATCAGAGATAACGCGCTCTTCAAGACGGGGTTCGAGGGCAAGACAGCCCTTGGTATTGTTCTCGCCCTGATCATTGCAGCTCCTTTCTTGAGCAATTACGTGCTGTCACAATTGATCGTTATCAGCATATACAGCATTGCCGCTCTGGGATTGAATATCCTGGTAGGGGTGACAGGACAGATATCGCTGGGCCACGGTGCATTCTTTGGCTTCGGCGCGTTTGCCAGCGCCTGGATTGTCAGCAGCTTCGGCATTCCGGCCCTGCTGGCAATTCCGCTCGCCGGTCTTTTGACCACGGCGGTTGGGATGATCTTCGGCGTGCCCGCGGCGCGGATTAAAGGCCTGTATCTAGCCATCGCAACTTTAGCATCGCAGTTTATTCTGGAAGATTTCTTCGCTCGCGCTGACTGGTTTTCAGGCGGAGTGTATGGTGCCCTCGCGGCGCGACCAACATTTTTCGGTTTCACTTTTGATACGGACCTGAGTTATTTCTACCTTGTTCTGTTCTGGACGGTCGTCAGCATTGTTGCAATCACCAATCTTCTTCGGAGCCGGGATGGTCGCGCATTGGTCGCGGTCCGGGATCATTATCTCTCCGCTGAGATTATGGGCGTCAATCTCACCAAATATCGCATCCTTTCGTTCGGAATTTCGTCCTTTTTCGCCGGTTTGGCAGGCGCACTCTTCGCCCACTATCTTGAGTTCGTGTCCGTCGAAGGCTTTACTATACTGCTGTCCATCCAGTTCTTGGCCATGATTATTATTGGGGGGCTGGGATCTGTCTACGGAACCATTCTCGGCGCTATTTTTGTCTTGCTGCTGCCGCAAGTAATGGAAGGCGCGACAACCTCGGCGGCGGACCTTTTCCCGGCACTTGCAGCAGGCAAGGCCTACATCAAGGAAATGTCCGTGGGGGCCGCCATCATCCTGTTTTTGATTTTCGAACCCGAAGGGTTGATCCATCGCTGGCGCGTTATTCGGGCCAGCTGGAAACTGTTCCCGTTCGCCCGGTAAGACCAATAAAAACCACCGCAAAAGACTCTACCATTTAACTAGGAGGAAAAAAATGAGCGTAAGAACTACAACATTATCACTACTGGCAGCGACCATGCTGGCCGGAACGGCGCAAGCCGAAGACAAGGTATTTGTCGGCCATCTCGTCGACTACACCGGCCCAACTGCCTTCGTCGGCAAATCCTATGGCCCCGGTGTCGCTGACGCCCTTAAATATGTCAATGCCAATGGCGGTATTGGCGGTACTGTAATCGAATTTGAAACCGTTGATTATGCCTACAAGGTTCCGGATGCCATCGCCAACTACAAGCGTTGGAAAGATAAGGGCATGGTCGCTATGCAAGGCTGGGGAACAGGTGATACAGAAGCCCTGATTTCCTTTGTTGCTCGCGACGAGGTGCCTGTTTATTCGGCGTCATATTCCGCACATTTGACGGATCCAACCGGCGCCAACCCAAGTACTAAAAAGCCTGCACCCTATAATTTCTTCTATGGCGCGTCGTACTCAGATTCTTGCCGTGCGCTGGCGAAATGGGCAGCTGAAGATGCTAAAACAAAGGGCATCAAGGATCCGATCTTCTTACATACTGGCGACAATCATCCTTATCCAAATGCACCTAAGAAAGCCTGCGGTGAGTATGCCGCTGAATTGGGCATGACGGTTGCAAACCCGGTTGTGGTTCCCTTAAAACCTGGTGATTTTAAGGCACAATGCCTGACAATCAAGGAGTCCGGCGCGCAGTACGTATTCATGGGCAATCTCGGAGGCTCCATTGTCTCCTTGCTGAAATCCTGTGGCACGGTCGGCGTAAAGGCCAACTATATGGGCAATGTCTGGGCCGGCGATTATAAAACCGTTGAAAGCTCTGAAGCTGAAAAGATCATTTTCCCGTCTTCCACACCTTTTTATGGCCAGGACGTTCCGGGCATGAAGACTGTTGAAGCCATTCTAAAGGGGGGAAGTGGTGAAGCAGGCGAGAAGCCAACTCATCATTACATCCGCGGTATTTGCTCGGCCTTCTACATGAAGGAAGCCATGGATTGGGCGAAAGCAAATGGTGGCATCACGGGCGCCAATATCAAGAAAGGCATGTATGCCAAGAAAGATTGGGTGCCCGCCGGACTTGAAGGTGTTTGCCTGCCCTCCAGCTGGAGTGAGAAAGATCATCGTGGATTGATGACTGTCGCCATCAACCAGGGCAGCTTCGATAACGGCAAGGTCATGATTGAACGGATTGCTGAATCAACATTGCCACGTCGGGAAGATTGGTTGGGTCAATAGGCCAAACCGACCTTTAACCAAAACAAGATATTGAAGCCAAAAATAGGGACAGGATGATGTTAGCTCAATCAGATGCAGCAACTAAGGACGTATCCGAAAATGTCGATGATATCATCCTGTCCGTCAATAATGTTGAGGTCGTGTTTAATGAGGTTATCCTCGTACTGCGCGGCCTCAATTTAAAGGCCAGACGGGGAAATATCACAGCCCTTTTGGGAACAAATGGCGCGGGAAAATCAACGTCACTTAAGGCCATTACCAACCTTCTGGCCATGGAGGATGGGGAGGTTACGCGCGGGTCTATTGAATATGAGGGTGAAGATACCACGCATATGGGCCCTGAAAATCTCGTTCGAAAAGGTGTTTTCCTGGTCATGGAAGGCCGGGGCATCCTGCAGGACATGACTGTGACTGAGAATTTGCGGCTCGGAGCCTATTCGCGCCCCAAAGCCAATATCAAATCAGAGATCGAACAAATTTATTCCTACTTTCCGCGGCTGAAAGAACGCACAGGCCTTGCGGGATATTTATCGGGCGGGGAGCAGCAAATGCTGGCTATCGGCAGGGCCATGATGGCCAAGCCGAAACTTATTTTGATGGATGAGCCCTCCATGGGCCTGTCTCCACTGCTGGTGAAGGAAGTTTTCGGAATTATCCAGCGCCTCAATAAAGAGCTTGGAATTTCCATCCTGCTGGTTGAGCAGAACGCTAAAATGGCGCTCAAAATCGCCGATGAAGCCTACATCATGGAGAACGGCAAGATCGTCCTCGATGGCGCTGCCGAGGAGCTTATGGAAAACGAAGACGTCAAGGAATTTTACCTTGGAGGTGGTGGTGAGCGCCGATCATTTAAGAATTTGAAGAGTTTTAAACGCCGCAAACGCTGGCTTTAGGATAACAGTAATGAATACAGTATTCGACACACGAGAGATGGAGCCGGCGGAAAGTCGTAACCGGTATCTGGTTGCAGCATTACGGCAGCAACTGGCAAACGCGAAGGATAACTCTTCCTATTGGTCAGAAATACTGGCCGGGGTCGAACCGGATGATTTTGTGGCTCTGGAGGATATCGCCCGCCTTCCGGTTCTTCGCAAGTCCGAGCTGATCGATTTGCAGGCACTAGGGCATTTAGGCGGCCTTGCGACGGAAAAGAATACGGTCTCAAAGCGCATTTTCTTCTCGCCGGGTCCGCTTGTGGAGCCCGAGCCTGTCGCAGGTTCCGACCCCTGGCGCATGGCGCCTGCATTGTTTGCTTCAGACTTTGGGCCTGATGATATTGTCGCCAACTGCTTCAGCTATCATGTTACGCCGGCAGGCGTCATGTTTGATGCGGCTGCACAAAAAATTGGCTGTACGGTATTCCCAGCCGGGGTACAGAATGTCGACATGCTGGTGGAAGCGTTTCACCGCCTGGAGATTTCCGCTTATGTGGGCACACCAGATTTCCTGAAAATCATTCTTGAAAAAGCCGATGGCCTCGGACGCCCCATAACCGCTATACAAAAGGCGATGGTGAGCGGCGGCCCGCTCTTTCCCGACGCTAAATCTTTTTATGAAGATCGGGGGATTGTCGTCCGGCAGAGTTATGGCACGGCGGAACTTGGGCTTATCGCGTTTGAAACGGATGTCGCTGCGGAAGGTATGATCATTGCAGAGGACTGTATTGTCGAGATTGTCCGTCCGGGCTCCGATGAGCCGGTTGGCGACGGCGAAATTGGCGAAGTCGTGGTAACCACCTTTGATCCCTTTTATCCTCTTATTCGTTTTGGCACTGGCGATCTCTCAACGATTATCCATGAAGGGTCTTTCTGTGGCCGTACAAACCGGCGCTTAAAAGGCTGGCTTGGACGGGCGGATCAGACGGCCAAGGTTAAGGGCATGTTTGTTCACCCACGGCAGGTGGAAAATGTCGTCAAAAGGATGCCCGGCGTTCTGAAGGCCCGCATCCAGGTGGAGATGAGGAATGGCCGCGATATAATGACCTTCCTCTGCGAGCATGAGGAGCAGTCAGATCATCTGGTGCCTGAAATAAGTGAAATTGTCAAAGCCGAATGCCGGGTCCGGGGCGATGTCGTTATCGTTGCTCCCAACAGCCTTCCCAATGATGGGAAAGTTATTGACGATCAGCGTGTTGCTGGAATTTAGAAATATAACATTCTAAGGAATGTAAAATCTGTTAGGGCCTGATTTCTCCCTTGGTCCTTTTCAGTGACGGCCTCGGCCGTCGTTTTTCTATGGCTCAAACTCTAGCCAAACCAGTCGTTCTTTGGCATACAGATAAGGGTGCGCAGAATTTCCACGAAAGAAGGGGAGAAGAAGCATCCATGGCAATAGACACAAATGCTTTCGTACGAGATGGGAAATTTCATATCGAGGGGGCCGATGATGGCCCGCTTTCAGATCTGACATTCGTTGCCAAAGATTTGTTTGATGTTGCCGGGCACCCGACAGGTGGCGGCAATCCCGATTGGGCCCGCGATCAGCAAGTTCCGCAAAAACATGCCTGGGCTGTTCAGACCTTGCTGGATGCCGGGGCCAGTTTTCTTGGGAAAACCATCACCGATGAAATCTCACTTGGTATTCTCGGTGAAAATGTTTTTGACGGAACACCGCTCAACAGCGCTGCTCCAGACCGGGTGCCGGGTGGTTCGTCTTCAGGGACGGTCGCAGCTGTTGCGGCAGGTCTCGCGGATACAGGCATTGGAACGGACACTGGTGGATCGGTGCGAGTTCCGTCGAGTTTTTGTGGATTATATGGGATCCGTCCGACCCACGGGCGACTGGATATGTCGGGCTTGATGCCACAGGCGCCGAGCAGTGACACGACGGGCTGGTTCGCACGAGATGCCAGTACTTTCGCACGTGTTTCAGCAGTGATGTTGGGGCAGCAAATTCCATCCTTTCAACTGAAACGGCTGATCATAGCGGTGGATGCCTTTGGCTTTGCAGAGCGAGAGACCGCCGATGCGCTGCGTCCTTTGGTGGAGAAATTAAGTGGCTTTGCGGATGAAGTCATCGAAGAGGTAATGGCACCACAAGGAATTTCCGTTTGGGGGCAGGCCCAGCGCAGTTTGCAAATGGCCGAGGCCTGGTCGACTTTTAAGGACTGGATCGACCGGACCAATCCGGCTTTTGCCTTTAATGTTGCGCGGGGGCTTCTCATGGGTTCGATGATACCGGAGGTGGAACTTCAACGGGCAGCGCTGATGAAACAGGAAGTACAAGGACGTCTTGACTATCTTCTGCCGTCCGGGTCCGTCCTTGTCATGCCAACAGCACCTTTTCCGGCGCCGCTCAAAGGGCTACCCATCAGCGAGCAGATCCCGGTCCGGGAAAGAATTCTTGCGCTTTGCGGGCATGGCGGACTAGCTGGATTTCCGCAAGTCAATATTCCGGGCGCTACAGTTGATGGTGCTCCCGTCGGGCTTTCCATTCTGGCGGGTCGGAATGAAGATGCCTCCCTTATCGCTCTTACAAAAGCCATGGAAGAAGAACAGTCATGAAAGAGTATACCCCGAATATTCCTGAGGTGGTCGAGGAAGTCCGGCAGAAATTTGAAGCTTATGAAAAAGCCCTCGCCGAAAAAGACGTGGATGTGCTGGATGATACTTTCTGGCGCAGTCCTTTTACCGTGCGCCTCGCTATGAGTGAGCATGGATACGGCTTTGACGCTATTCATGCGCATCGTGTTGCCCGTCCACCTGGCCCAAGCATCAAGGAAAAGCGGCTTCGTCTCGAAATCCTGACAATCGGGCAGGATGTTGCGACGGTTAATCTGGAATTTTCCATTGCCAATTCGGACCTAATTGGTCGGCAAAGCCAATCCTGGGTCAAATTTCCTGAATTGGGCTGGAAAGTTATCAGCGCTCATGTTTCGACAACCGATGGTACCAAGCTTTGGTGAGCTAAGCGCTATCTGAAAATTTTTGGGAGGACTATTCTAAGGGTAAAAAAGTATTTGCTATTTTATCTATCTAGTAGTAGATAGATAAAATTGACTTACGACTTAACTACTCTCAAAAGGAACTCAGGGATGAAAATTTACGACATAGAAGGCTTTCCAAATCCGGCACGTGTGAGAATTGCTCTGGCAGAGAAGGGCGCGACCGACAATGTGGAATTTATTCCGGTGGATGTCATGGCGGGGGAACATCGGACGGAGGCTTTCAAGGCGAAAAACCCGGATGCGACAGTTCCATATATGGAACTGGAGGATGGCACCTGTATTTCACAATGCACGGCCATCACGGAATATATTGATGGCACTTTCGAGGGGCCACAGCTGATTGGGGACACCCCAAAGCGGCGGGCGCAAGTTCAAATGATGAATTTACGGGCGGAGGCTGGTCTTGTGGACGCGGTTGGGGCATATTTTCACCATGCAACACCGGGCCTGGGACCGGATATTGAAACTTATCAGAATGCCGAATGGGGACTGAAAAAGCGGGATGTCGCGCTGAACACCATGCGTTATTTTGATGCTGTTTTGGCGGATAGCGAATATCTTGCGGGAGAAGCATTCTCGCTTGCAGATATTACTGCCTATGCAGGGCTGGCATTTGCGGATGCGGCGAAAGTGGATATCCCGGCAGACCTTGCGCATCTTTTGGCCTGGCGGGGACGGATGTCAGAGCGGCCAAGCTGCGCCGCATAAACTGGAAAGGACGCAATTATGGAATTAAACGCTGACTTCACGAAACGCGTCCTTGTTCATGGGGATGAGGTTGACTGGCTCTCATCCCCAATGGCCGGCGTTGATCGCCGGATGCTGGACCGGATCGGGGGCGAGGTGGCACGGGCCACGACCATTGTTCGTTATGCGCCAAACAGTCATTTCTCCCCTCATGTTCATACGGGAGGCGAGGAATTTATCGTCCTGGAAGGTGTTTTCCAGGATGAGCATGGAGATTTTCCCGCAGGATCCTATATTCGCAATCCGCCGGAATCCAGCCATACGCCGGGATCTGCTCCCGGATGTGTGATTTTTGTGAAGCTCTGGCAGTTTGACTTGGCGGACCGTACACCGGTTAAAATCGATATGAATAAAATGGGAACGGTGCGAGATGCAGATCGTCCCGGTGTTTCCGCCACGCCGCTTTTTCAGGATGATCGGGAAACCGTGCAGCTTGAAATTTGGGATGCGGATGCCGATGTCCAGCTCGAAGTTCCGGAGGGCGCGGAATTTCTGGTGCTGGAGGGGAGTTTTGAAGAGAGGGGAGATCAGCTTCGGGTACAATCCTGGCTGCGGTTGCCCGAAGGCGGACAATTAAGCGCGAAGGCGGGGCCGGATGGTGCAAGAGTCTGGGTCAAAACCCGCCATTTAAGGTTTGTCGGTGCCCCTCAGGTTCCATGAGGCTGGCGTTCGGCGATTGACAATGCTGACGCAACATGGGATGGCCTATCCATTGATAGAGGGTGCGCTGGACAAAGATATGACGACGACAACCAAATTGCTGGACGCAGCAGAATACCGAATGCGCCGCGGTGGGTATAATGCGGTTAGCTTTCGCGATCTCGCGGAGGATACCGGTATTAAAAGCTCCAGCGTTCACTATCATTTTCCGAAAAAGGAAGATCTGGGCGTCGCTTTGGTGAAAAGATACTCCGAACGGTTTTTTGCGGCCCTGACGGAGGCGTCGGAAGGCGCCGGAACGTTGCCGGAAAAGCTTGCCGCTTATCAGTCTGTCTACCGGGCAGCGCTTATTCAGGATGATGCTATTTGTCTCTGCGGGTTGCTGGGCGCCGAAATACCCTGCCTTCCGCCGTCGCTTGAGGCCGCGACACAGTCCTTTTTCAGGAACAATATTAACTGGGTGGAGGACGCGTTACCTTCAGCCCTTAACACGGACGAAAAATCCAGATTGGCTGAAACGCTTCTGGCAGGTCATCAGGGTGCGATGATGCTAGCCACCAGCATGAAGAACAAGGCTTTGTTTGAGACAGTCACCGGTCAGCTTATTGACGTCACTCTTTTAAAGTGCGGAACTCAGTAAGTCAGATTTTACCCGGTTGCTCCGTCGATAGGTGGCCGGGGCGGTCTGAAACTGCTTCTTGAAGACCCGGCTGAAGGCGGCTTCCGAATGATATCCGACATTTTCCGCGATTTCGATTATGGACGTGTCCGTTTCCTCCAACCGTTGCCGCGCAATCTGCATGCGCCAATGGGTGATGTACTCAAACGGTGTCATCGACAGACATTCTGAAAATCTCGTGACGAAAGAAGTACGTGATTTCCCGGCAATGGCCGAAAGTCCCTCCAACGTCCAGGGATAATCGGGCTTGGAATGGATTGCCTGTAATGTTCGGGCAATACTGGTATCGGCAAATCCGGCCAGAACCGATTTGTTCATACCATCCGTTGCGAGATAGGCTCTAAGAACCTGAGCAAAAATGATCTCGGACATTTTAAGGGCAATCAAATCACTTCCCAGTTCCTGCCTCCCGGCTTCAGAGCCAATTACTTTTAATGTATTCTCCATCCAGATGCCCGCGGTCTCACCATAGTTTTTAATGTGAATGTAAGGGGGCAGGGCGTGAATGAGCGGATGGCTTGCGTTCCTGTCAAAGGCGAAATGCCCGCAGATCAGCTGGGTTTCCTGATTTGTCCCCTGTTCGCCATAAACCAAAGCGCCGCTTCCGTCGAACCCGGATTTCTCGACCACCTGATCCAGCATCAAAGCCTGGTCTTCTGTCGTTGGATCGCAATAGAGCGTATGCGCTGCACCACGGGTAATAATGATCAGATCACCCTGTTCGATAAACACGGCGTCATCAACAGCCTCAATTCGAACAAAGCAGCGGCCTTTATGGGCGAAATGAAATCGCGCCACATTTTCAAAGCTCGGTACCTTGACGCCCCATGGCGAGGTAAAGGACGTTCGAAAATACAATGTTCCCTTCAATCGCAGGTGAGAGAGAATATCACTGAGTAAATCCATGGCATTGCCCTTTCCATCAATGAGTATACCGATTTTTTTAATTTTGGCTATGGGTTGAACTATTGATCAAGAAAATTGCATTTTTGATCATTTATAGTGCATTAAATTTATTGTTCAATGCTTCTTGCCGGGCGTAATTCAGCCCCAAACGGAACTTTAAATCAGGAGCATATGATGAAGATAATAACTATCCTAGCCGCCGCTGGAGCCTTTTTCCTACTGTCGCACGCCCCCGCGACGGCTCAATCACCCGCAGAACTCAATGATCTTGAAATGGCCCATGTCGCCTATATTGCGGACAATATCGATATCCGCTATGCGCATCTGGCGTTGGCATTGTCTCAAGACCCGGCCATTCGGGAATTTGCGGCGACCATGATCCGGGACCATACCGCCGTGAACGAGCAGGCGCTGGCGTTGCTTGCAAAACTGAATGCCCAGCCCCAAGACAATTTCCTGAGCCAGTCGCTGAATAAAAATGCCGAAGTCATTATTGATGAAATGAGTCAGCTTCGGGGAACGGATTTTGACCGCCGCTACGCCGAGAATGAGCTAGCCTATCATAAGGCTGTCAATGATCTGGTGGAAAACGCTTTTATCCCAAATATTGAGAACGGAGAAGTAAAGGAGCTTTTCTCCGCAGGACTGGAAATTTTCAAAGTCCATGAAGGCCATGCCGCCATGATGGTTGAGAAAGTCAAATAGATATGGGTGTGACAAGACGGCTTATCCTGTTAAGGACTGCGGCCTTTGCTGCCGCAGTCCTTGGGCCCGCGACAGCCTATCGCTCTGAAGCCGCAGAACGGCAGGCAAAAGAACATCTGGTTGTTATTAACAAGTTTAGATTTTCTCCCGAAAGGGTCGACATTCGTATGGGTGATACCATTACATGGCTCAACAAAGATATTGCGCCGCACACAGCTACCGCAACTGATAGAAGCTGGGATACAGGTGAAATCAAAAGAGGGGACCGCAAGAGCCTCCTTGTGACGGCGAATATGGAGCAAACCTATTTCTGCCGATTTCATCCCAAAATGGTCGCCGAAATTTCGATTGTGGCCGATTAAGATACAGCTGCATATATAGAAGCATTACTATTTTGAGCAATGCTTGCTATGCAGTTCTTCTGGACGATAGAAGCCAAAATCCGAACCAAACTATTCCGTCAGCTACTTCCTCTGAACAATTATTGAAAATCTGGATGGTTGTGGATCGCAGAAATGCATCCACAGCAATTCCCGGTTGACAATGCTTGTAAGTGATGCCTTAATTACATTATAAGAATTTATGTTTCATTATATGTAACATTCATTAAGATAATCAGGCAATACTGTTCTTTACGGAGGCGATCTCACCGTCCTGGGCAAAGATCGCATCTGAGGAATGCAAGTGCATAAGAAAATCTTTAAAAGAGGAGGACTTCATCTTGAAAAACCGATTTTTACCTAAACTGGCGGGCACCATGGCCCTAATGTTATCGATGGCGACGGCAGCCGCTTCGGAGGACCTGGCATTGCTAGCAGGACCGTTCGGAACCGGGAGCTATGCACTTGGCAATGCTATTGAGCAGATTTCAAAAAAGGCTGATATGGGCCTTACCGTTGTCGCGTCGGAATCGCCAGGGTTGGTCTTTAACGTCCGCAAACTCGGTAAGGAGCCTGAATTAAAGACAAGCACCTTTACGCCCTATACCACTGGTCTTGGATATCTTGCGGTAAACGGAATGAAGCCGTTTAAAGAGAAATATCCAAAGGCAAAGCTCATTGCCAACTATCTGTTGGGGTCGGTCTGGCTTGCAACCTTTGATCCGGAGATCAAATCTGTTAAGGATTTGGTTGGCAAAAGAGTTGCATTAGGTCGTCCACCACAAATTCTTTGGACGGTTGAGCCGGAGTTGATCCTGAAAGAGGGTTGGGGCCTGCACGATAAAATCACTATAGAACGGCTTGGGACCAAGCCAGCAGCTCAGGCGTTGCTCGATGGGAAAGTCGATGCCGCCATCATAGGTGGCTATGCCAATGTAGTCAGCGGTGAATTCAAACCAAGTCCGCAAACCGCAGAACTGATGGCCTCTGGCCGGACGTTGTATCATATCCCCTGGGGGAAAGAAGCGGTTCAAAAGACCATCGATTCCGGTGTAGGGGTCAATCATCTCTCCGTACCAAAAGGGGCAGTGACCGGTCTTGACGCGCCAATTGACGGATTTTTCGACGCCATTGCCTGGGTTGCTTATCCAGAGCTTGATGACGCTACAGCTTACAAGCTAACCAAGATGATTATTGATCACGTGGGCGAGTTTAAGGAATATCACGCACTCGGAAAGTTGATGGCGCCAGGAACACTGGCGTATGGCTGGAAATCTGAAAATATCCATTCTGGTGCGTTGAAGGCCTATCAGGAAGCCGGCCTGGTCAAATAGCGTATTGCCCGTAATTACAACACCGATCTTTCCGGATATTCCGGGAAGCTCGGTCTTTAAGTGAAGTAGGCACTTATGACAACTTCAGATCCGTCATCGATATCCCTTACTAAATTTCAACGTGGTACCCGGCTGCTACTGATTATTACAACCGTTAGCATGGTCGCCTATCATCTTTTCACGGTTTATGGGGTTGTCCTAGGCAATTTTGAACATCAGAACTTGCACCTGGCCTTTCTTCTGGCGGTGATTTTCCTGGACCGGTTGGTAGTGGCAGGAACGTTTCTGAACAAGGCTGTACAGATCGCGCTGATCATTGGTGCTCTTGGCGTAACGGCCTATGTCGGTTTTAACCTGACCCGATTAGAAGAAGATATAGGGTTTCCAGAAGCTATTGACGTTGTTGTAGGTGTCATCGCAATTGGGATTTGCATCATAGCGACGCGGCAGGCCTGGGGCTGGACATTACCAATCGTTGCAGGTGTCTTTATCGCATACTTTTTTCTCGGTCACTATATTCCGGGGCCGCTCTCTCATCGGGAGTTTAACGTTGATTATGTCGTTTCCTATTTGTCCATTGGACTGACGGGCCTTTATGGAAACTTCCTGGCGATTTCAGCAAACCAGATATTCCTATTTGTGGTTTTCGGCTCTCTCATGGGCATACTGAAAATCAGTGATTTCCTGAATGAATTATCCAAAATGGTTAGCGGACAGATGCGCGGCGGGCCCGGGCTGGCGTCCGTGATCTCCAGTTCCATGATCGGCATGGTGACAGGCGCGTCGGTTGCCAATGTGGCCATCACCGGCGCCTTCACCATTCCCTATATGAAAAAGGTCGGCTATAAGCCGGCACTGGCCGGCGCTATCGAAGCGACGGCATCAACCGGTGGCCAGCTAATGCCACCGGTTATGGGCGCGGCCGCCTTCCTGATGGCATTTTTTATTGGTGTTCCCTACGCGGACATCATGATCGCCGGAATTGTCCCGGCCGTTCTCTTCTATATTTGCGTATTTTTTGGGGTGCAGGCGGTCTCGGTGGTCTCCGATATTCAGGCGCCGAAGGAGCGGGCGGATAAACGGATCGTTTTGTTGGGTATCCCGTCTTTTTTCATTCCGGTCGGTACGATTGCCGTTCTGTTGATGCTGCATTATTCAACAAGTGTCGCGGCTTTCTGGGCCATCGTTTCCTGTCTCGTCATTGCTTATATTCGCAAGGATCGACCCTCGTTTCAGGAATTGCTGACGCGTGTGGTCGAAGGCGCGGTTGTTGGTGCTAAAATTGGAGTCTCGCTGGCCATTGTTGGTATGATTTCGCAAAGTCTGATCACAACAGGGCTTGGTGGAAAAATTGCGGGTCTGGTGGAACTATTTTCCATGGGGAATGTCCATCTGGCTCTGGTGATGACAATGGTTGTCGCCATCATTCTTGGTTGCGGTGTGCCACCGGCTGCTGCCTATAGTCTGGTGGCAATTGTTGTCGCACCGACACTGGTTAAAATGGGAATACCCATCATATCCGCTCATTTTTTCTGTTTTTACTTCGCCATCATTTCCGCTGTAACACCGCCTGTTGCGTTGGGGGCTCTGGCGGGGGCGGGCATTGCGAGGGCGCCATATTTCGCCACGGCCTTTCGCGCCTTCGTTCTGTCCCTGTCAGGTTTTATCATTCCTTATCTGATCGTCTATAACCCAGCTATTTTGTTGGAGGGAGATTTCGATATCTGGGGAATTGGATCCTTCGTCGCCGTACCGATCGCACTCATTTCCTGCACTGTATTGGTTTACCGGGCGTGGCTTACGCAATTTTCGATTACTGAAGTAATGATTGCCGTCACGGCCATGGTCATCGGATTTTTCTTTGCCATTTTCGGCTCTGGTTGGAATTCGTTGGCGCAGCTTGCCGTGCTTGCAGCAGATATCGGGCTATTTGTCTTGCTGGCCCTATCGCAGCGCAAACGCGTCGTCCATGACCGGAATGCTCGCCCTGCATTTGCTAGTTCAGACTGACAGGCTTTACGGTAAGTAATGCCTGCCGTTAGAAAATTTATCACAGGGCAGATTACTTAAGAATTCCTGGCCTTTGCATAGTCAATCAATGTGGCCGCAAGATTTGTTATCGCTGGCTTGAAAGCTTCATAATCAGCTCTTTTCTCAATGGCTTTCTCGTCCATATAAAGGCTGCGGTTGATCTCAATTTGCAGGCTATGTAAATGATTGGACGGATCGGAGTATCGGCGGACCAGTTCAGCGCCTTTGTAGGGAAAATTGATTTCCACGGAAAAACCCTGCGCCACTAAATGATCGCGGGCGGCATGGGTGAAACCGGGCTCGCAAGTCGTGCCATCGCGGTCCCCAAGCACGAAGTCAGCCCGGATCATCGGTCCCTCGGGATCGTGTATTGTGGAAACTTTGGGCATGGAATGGCAATTGACGTGATAGGCATATCCATGTTTTGCGTGCAAATCCATGAAAGTTGTTTCAATGGCTGTGTGATAGGGTTTCCAGTAACTCTCGACGCGATGAATGAGTTCCGCAGCCGTAATTTTCCGGTCATAGATTTCTGAATTATTTATCACACGGGTCCAAATAAGCCCTTTCCCCATGTCAACCTTTTGGCTTGGCTCCAGGATTCCATCATGGGTATCCTCCAGATGATCGTGTGAAAAATCAAGATCGCTCCGGTTCGTGTCGAGAAAGATTCGCGGAAAATTCGCGTCGATCAAAATTGCGCCCAGGTTCGGGACCTCGGAATAAAGATCGTCAATAAAGGCGTCCTCGGCCGTTCTCAAATCCAGCACTGGCACCACATAATCGAAGTCCGCTGGATAGTCCGTCCCACTATGGGGGCTGTCAAAAAAAATGGGGGCCGGGTCTTTGGAGTTAGTAGGCAGGGCAAGGTTAAAAACTTCACTGTTGTCTTGATAGGTCATTTTTCATCCATAAGGTGGCAGGCAGCAAATCGGCCGGTTGATACTTCTTGTAATAGCGGGAGTTCTGTCCTGCAGCGATCCATCGCATGCGGGCAGCGGGGGTGGAAATGGCAGCCGGAGGGTGGATCCAGCGGAGATGGAATTTCGCCCGATATCGGTTGATAATCGAGGCCGCGATTCTCGATTCTCGGCACTTCGTTCAGCAAAGCTGTTGTATAAGGGTGATTGGTTTTCTCAAAAAGCTCGTCAGTGGGAGAGACTTCCACAATGCGACCGAGATACATAATGACAACGCGGTCGGAAATATGCTCGACAACCGACAAATCATGGCTAATAAACAAATATGTCAGATCAAGATCATCGCGTAAATCCATGAAAAGATTAATAACTTGTGCCTGAATGGAGACATCAAGGGCCGCAATAGATTCGTCGCATACCAAGAATTCCGGTTTCACCGCCAGCGCCCTCGCGATGCCGATACGCTGACGCTGGCCACCGGAAAACTGATGTGGATAGCGGCGTCGAAATTCAGGGTCGAGCCCGACCCGCGCCATGACTTCCTCAACATAGGCGGCTTTCTGGCTGGCTGGAATGATGCCATGGACCACTGGGGCTTCGCCGATGATATCCTCAACCCGCATTCTGGGATTGAGCGAAGCGAAAGGGTCCTGGAAGATCATCTGAACTTGCAATGCGGCGTCAACGGCTTCTTTACCATCGGTGTTGGTAACGTCGCGGCCCTTAACTAGAATTTCTCCATCGGACGGTGTCAATATGCCGGCGACCATCCGCCCCAAGGTGGATTTACCGCAACCGGATTCGCCAACAAGACCAACAACCTCTCCCTTGGCGATAGAGAAGGAGACATCATCGACGGCATGGACAACTTCTTCCTTGTTCTTCGCACCAAGATGATTGGTGAGCTTCGCCACAACGTCCAGTCTTTTCACGAACTGCTTGGAGATATTTTTAATGTCAAGCATATGTGTTGTCATTGAGCGGCCTCCCTCTGTGGATGGCAGCAGCGGATCGCTCGCCCGGGAATGGGTCGGGTAATGGCCTGATCTTCGGTGCAGGTCGTATCTGCAAATGGGCACCGCGTCTGAAACGCACATCCTTTGGGTAAATTGAACAGCGAAGGTGTCATGCCAGGTATCTGATGAAGCCTAGTCCCGCGCGTATTATGGCCTGGGACTGATCCCAGAAGGCCGATGGTGTAGGGATGGACCGGATGATCGAGCACATCGTCGATGTCGCCCTGTTCGACAATACGTCCTGCATACATGACACTGATTTTGTCGGCGAGCCCGGCAACAACCGCCAGATCATGAGTAATCCAGATAAGTGCCGTACCGGTTTCCCGGCAAAGTTTCTGCGCTTCATACAGGATTTGCCCCTGAATGGTCACATCGAGCGCTGTTGTTGGTTCATCAGCAATGATTAGATCGGGTTTGTTAAGCAAGGCGATAGCGATGGCGACCCGTTGTCGCATGCCGCCGGAAAATTGATGCGGATAGGCGCGCATGCGTTCTTCTGCAGCGGGAATACCGACTTGTGCCAGTGCGTCCCGCGAACGCTGTCGGGCTGTTTCCTTATCCACCTTTTCATGAGCCCGAATGGTTTCAATCATTTGCGTATCCACCCGCAGTACCGGGTTCAGGGTCATCATCGGATCCTGAAAGATCATTGAGATTTTGTTGCCGCGAAGCTCCTGCAATCGTTTGTCGGAGGCTTCGATAAGATTCTCGCCCTTGAAAAGAACCTTACCGCCGACAACTTCCCCCGGAGCGTCGACGAGCCCGAGAATGGAAAAGCCCGTGACCGATTTTCCGGAGCCGGATTCACCTACCAGCCCCATAATTTCGCCTTTTCCAACGGTGAAACTGACATTATCAATGGCTTTGGCGGGGCCAGCCTTGGTGAAAAAATGCGTCTCCAGGTTTTCAACTTCCAATATGGGTTTTTCAGTCATGATACCTCCTCATCTCTGCAGGCGGGGATTGAGGACATCCCGCAATTGGTCGCCGACCAGATTAATACTGACGATTGTTATCAGGAGAGCGACACCCGGAAAGAAGCTGATCCAGTACTTACCCGACAACATATATTCAAAACCATTGGCGATCAGAAGGCCAAGGGATGGCTCCGTGATCGGCAATCCGACACCAAGAAAACTTAACGTGGCTTCCAACGATATGGCATGGGCTGTTTGTACGGTGCCGACGACGATCAGCGGCGGCAGGCAATTGGGCAGTAAATGTCGAAACAGGATGCGCCTGTCGCTAAGGGCGAGGCAGGTCGCGGCCTCGACATATTCCTTGTTGCGCTCCACCAGCGCACTGGCGCGGACTGTCCGGGCATAATAGGCCCATTGGACAATGACCAGCGCGATGGTGATTTTATCGACCCCCTTGCCGAGCGCTGCGAGCAGGATCAGAGCTACAAGAATGGAGGGGAAACTAAGCTGGATATCAACGATCCGCATGATGACGGTATCGACCTTTCCGCCATAGTAGGCGGCAACCAATCCCATGGTGGCGCCAAAACAGAGCGCGATCACGGCACTCATAACACCGACACCGAGACTGATACGAAGGCCGTAGAAAATGGAGCTTAAAAGCCCACGTCCGGCTCCATCTGTGCCTAGCCAGTAAGTGACACCCGAGAGACTTTTTGAACCCGGCGGCAGTTTCGCATCGAGGATGCTCACCGTTGCCAGATCATAGGGATTGGTTGGTGAGATGAAGGGTGCAAACAACGCAATGAAGACGATGATACCAAAAACGATTAGCGCACCAATTGCAATTTTGCTCTGACAGAAATTGGAGACAAATTGCTGGAGTGGCGTTTCAACCTTGAAATTGAGTGTCTCCGTCGCAGGCGTTTCTTGAAGAATATCAGTCATCCTTTTAAATCCTGTATTCTGACCCGTGGGTCTAAAATCGAATAGAGCACGTCAACTACAAGATTGATGATGACGAACATGACAACGATCACCATCAGATAGGCGACGATAATGGGCCGATCCAGATTATGCAGGGCATCAATAATGAGTTTACCCATGCCGGGCCAGGAGAAGACCGTCTCGGTGACAACGGAGAAGGCAATCAAACCCCCAAATTCCAGTCCGAGAACAGTGACGACCGGGATCATGATATTTTTCATCAGATGAACAAAAATGATGCGGTTCTGGCTGAGGCCCTTAGCGCGTGCGAATTTTATATAATCTTGATGTACTACTTCACGGGTGCCGGCGCGGGCGAGACGAATAACCAGCGACATCTTGAACAGCGACAGATTAAGTGCCGGCAGTATGAGGTGAGCAAGGCCATCAAGGGTGAGGAAGCTAAACGGGATGCCAAAGAGCAGCTTGGTCTCTCCGCGCCCAAAGGAGGGGAGCCACCCCAGCATGACGGCAAAGACCATGATCATCATCAGTCCGACCCAAAATGTCGGCAGGCTAAAGCCCAGAATGGATGATGCCATAATGGTTTTGGAAAGGCGCCCGTCTGGCTTCAATCCGGCATAAACGCCCAATGGAATACCGACGATGATCGCCAGTAGCAAAGCGGTGACCGCCAGCTCGAAAGTTGCCGGAATACGCTGAATGACCAGTTTTAACGCCGGTTCGTTGAAAATAAAGGAATTTCCAAGGTCGCCTTTCAGGGCGTTGAGCAGGAAATACCAATATTGCTCATGGATTGGGCGATCCAGTCCCAAATCCCGGATGACCCGTTCAATTTCTGCCTGATCGGCTTCCGGGTTGATCAGCATATCGATGGGATCGCCGACAATATGCACGCCGATATAGACGAGCAGTGACATGATCCAGACGACAAGCATCGCCTGCAGCAGTCGACGTACTATAAAAACAGACATCGCCCTCTCCTGGTTACCTTAGGTAATAGGGGCAGCTCTTGGAAGAACTGCCCCTATCGGTATTCGGATTATTTAGTCAATTCGATGAGATCTATGGTCGTACGCTCATCGGTGCGCGGCTTGTAGGAAATACCATCCCGACCGGCCCAGGTGTTGACCTGGAAATGCAGGGGAATGATCCCTTGCGATTTGCCAATGCCCATTTCCGTAGCTTCAATCAGAAGATCGCTACGTTTGTCATCATCGACAGTCGCGAGCGCCTGTTCAATTAACCCATCTAGCTTGGCATCGGAGAACCGGCCACGGTTTGATGAGCCAAACCCTTGCGACTTATCGTATGTGTGCAAAAGGGATTTAAGCGGTGAGGAAGCCTCACCTGTCCCGGCGCCCCAGCCAACTAGAATGAAGCTGAATTCTGGAGAACTATCAGCACCACCACGTGACGCTCGTTTGAAGTAGACGGAACGGGGCATAGTAACCGGCGTGGCTTCAATACCCACGACATTTAGCATCTGTGCGACAGCTTCGGCAATTTTAGAGTCATTGATATACCGGTCATTCGGCCCATGCAGGGTTAGTTTAAACCCGTCAGGGTAACCAGCATCTGCCAACAATTTCTTGGCACCCTCTGGATCATAAGCCTCAGGTTTCATATTGCCGCTGACGCCGAAGAACCCTTCGGGAAGCAATTGTCCAGCAGGAACTGCAACGCCTTCCATTACACGCTCGACAATCAGATCGCGGTTAATGGCTTTTGAAAGAGCCTGACGTACCCGGACATCCATCAACGGATTTTTGATTTTTGAGCCGTCTTTGGCTGTTACAAAGGGACTATCTTCGCGATATTGATCCATATGCAGATAAATAACGCGGTTGGAAATACCCTGACTCAGTTGAATGCCATCGGTTTCTTTTAGGCGCTCAATATCTGTTGGAGGGACGTTATCGATGAAATCGACATCGCCTGCAAGCAGGGCTGCAACACGGCCGGGGCCGGATTTGATAGGCTTGATCGTGACTGTATCCCATCCAGGAACCGTGCCGAAATAGTCGGTATTCTTCTCAAGAATAATGACATCGCCGGGCGTCCACTTAACGAACTTGAACGGGCCGGTACCAATGGCAGCCTTGCCGGAATTGAAGTCCGCGGTCGTTGCGCCTGTCGCCACTTTCTTGGAGATAATCGGGACGTTGGACACATCCTGCGGCATCAATGGATAAGGTTTTTCCGTCTTGATCTGGACGGTCATGTCATCAACCTTGGTTAGGGTCTTGCCTTTGGTAAAGGTTGCAAAGCTGGACGGGGAGTTCGGGACATTCGGTGCCCGCTCAAACGTGAAAAGGACATCGTCTGCTGTAAAGGGCGTTCCATCATGAAATTTCACACCTTCTCGGAGTGTAAATTCCCATGTCAGATCATCGACGGCTTTCCAAGATGTTGCCAGACCTGGCAAAAGTCGCTGCTGGTCATCCTGCTCAATCAGGCGGCTGAATATATTTGCCGCCATGGCATTGTTCGGACCCAGATTATGATAGTGCGGATCAATGGAGGAGGGCTCACTATTGAGACCAACTTTCAGATCTGCCGCCAACGCCGCGCCTGCCAGCAGCGATGCAGCTGCAACCAGCATGGGCACACGAAGTATTTTCTTAAAGTGCATTTTATTCTCCCTGAATGTCGATGGTCGCATCCGCATGTTTTGCAAATTTGATCAGCGACTGTCGTTTTATTTTTGCCCCTCATCTATTAGCAGAGGAGCTGTTTTACCTACCTGTACTTGTGACTCGATTGCTTCTTCATGTAGCGGCTTGAGCAACAAGTTAAGAAAACTATTTCATAACTAAAAAGTATTTGCAAATTATTTTTACATGCTTATTAGTTATGCATACCTATTCACAAATGACATGTGAATTTCAACATGAATATCCAATTGGACGGAAAAATGGTTTTACCAAATATCAGTTTGCGGGAATTACAGTTCCTCCGTGAAACAATTATTTCCGGCTCCGCAACCCGGGCAGCAGCACGTCTTGGCGTCTCACAACCCGCAGTTAGCCGCGCGTTGTCGCGCCTTGAAGAGAGGTTGGATGTGACCTTATTCAGCCGAACCGATCGACGCCTGGTTCCGACACCTGCAGCATTCGCTCTTAATGAAGAACTGGACCCCGTCTTTACGAGCCTTGAGAATGTTGGGCAATTTTCGGACGGTTCAGTCACTTCAGAAATTGAAACTTTGCGCATTATCGCGCCTATCACTTTCAGCATTATGCTGATTCAACCTTTGATTTCTTCCTTTATGAAGAGGCACCCGCAGGCCCGATTCCAGCTTGAAGTAGGATCGTCTCAGGAGTGCGTTAAAAAAATCGCGCTGGGGGAGGCGGATATAGGCATCTCCAATAGCCAGGCAGCACATGAAGGCATTCACTTCGATTCCGTTATTGAAATGGATGCTGTTTGTGTGATGCTTCCGGACAATCCATTGGCAGAGAAGTCAGTTATCCGTCCAAAGGATATTGAAGGGCTCGATCTTATCGCCATGTCGAAATCCATGTCGAGCCGATTCAAACTGGACAATAATCTTGAAAAAGCAGGTGTGTCGGCCAACATAATTGCCGAAGTAACAGCGTCCTACACCGCATGCCAATTTGTCGAGGGAGGCATGGGTATTGCCGTCATAAATCCGTTTCCGACATTGATCGGTGGTTTCGAGAATCTAGTTGCGCGCCCGTTTTTACCGAGTGTGAAGTATTCCGCGCGTGTCATGTCTCCTGCCAGTGTCAACCAGAGCTGGATCGCACGAAACCTTATCTCTGAAATTATCGAGCAGTCCAACATCCGCTGGCAGCAGAGTGTCAAACAATTCAACCTTTCCGTCCAATCCCAAAAATAGGATAAAAAATGTCTGAGAATATTCTGGATTACCCCATTGAGCTTCCCCACGCCGATATTTCGCCATATGCGGCCGGAAATACCGGGGTGCCCTATGTCACTACTTATGACAGTGGTGAGCCAGGGTTGCATGTTCTGATCATGGCGGTAACCCATGGAAATGAGCTTTGTGGGGCCATTGCGCTCGATCATCTCTTCAAGAACAATGTCCAGCCGATCAAGGGTAAGTTGACCTTGGCATTCTCAAATATCGCGGCGTACGAATCATTTGATCCTGAAAATCCTCTGGCTTCGCGTTTTGTCGAAGAGGATATGAATCGGACTTGGGGTTTGGATGTACTGGATGGAGACCGCGATACGATTGAAACCCGCCGGGCGCGGGAATTGAGGCCTATTGTCGATCAGGCCGATGTCCTGCTCGACCTGCATTCCATGCAGACCATGGCGACGCCGTTGATGATTTGCGGGGCGCTGGAAAAAGGACAAGAATTTGCTCGGGCAATCGGCACGCCCGAATATATTGTCTCCGATGCCGGGCATAAGGAAGGCACAAGAATGCGCGACTATGGGGGCTTTGGCGATCCCGCAAGCTCTAAAAATGCATTGTTGCTAGAAGCCGGACAGCATTGGGAGAAAGCAGCTGGTGGCATCGCCATCGACTGCACTTTACGATTCCTCAAGCACCACGGCACTATTCCGGCGGACTTTCTGATGGAAGATCAACTTCCGTTGCCCGGAATGCAGAAAATGATCAAGGTTACCCATCCGATCACTATCCAAAGTGACGATTTCCGGTTTGCTCAGCCATATCTGGGATTTGAATGTATTGAAAAAGAGGGAACAATTCTTGGCTGGGATGGCGATCAGGAGGTTCTTACGCCTTATGACAATTGTTATCTCATCATGCCCAGCCGCCGTCTAAAGGCCGGGAAGACGGCGGTCCGGCTTGGGCGTCTTATTGATTAGTCGTCGTAGCGAAGGAGCGTGGTGATCAAGTATGGATGCGGAATATTGTAGTGGGGCCGAGCTTGCCTCCTGGGCGGCGACATGGCCGACGCCGGGAAGCGATGTGGCAGTGGAGCGGGCGGTTGCCGCGCTAGTCGATGTCACGGCCTGTATGGTCGCCGGGTATCGTAGCCCATCAACAATGTCAGTACAGGACTACGCTGGTAAGGCTTTCGGTCACGGAAATTCTCCCGTTTTAGGGCAGGGGCTATCCCTCACAGCTCCCGGTGCGGCGCTGGTGAATGGTGCCGCTGCTCATGCGTTGGACTTCGACGATAATTTTCGTCCTGCCATAACCCATGCCAGTGCCGTTCTTTATCCCGCACTTCTCGCCGTTGGCTGCTGTCGCCCAACCAGCGGTCAGCAGCTAATCGATGCCTATATGATCGGTCTGGAGCTGCAAACGCAAATCGCTCATTTCGTTATTCCTCATCATTATGAACAGGGATGGCACGCGACGTCGACGATTGGTGCAATTGGCGCGGCAGGGGCTGTCTGCCTTCTGATTGGCGGCAATGCTGAACAGATCACCCATGCCATGAGTATCGCTTTTAGTCTGGCGGCAGGTTCCAAGCTACAGTTCGGCAGCGGAACCAAACCGGTTCACGCCGGATTTGCCGCCCATAACGCGGTACTAGCCGCCGAGCTGGCCATGGCCGGACTGGATGCCAATCCAAATTTCCTCGAAAGTAAATGGGGTATTCCTGGCCTCTATCAGAATCAGCCATCTCCTTTGGCACCTCATCGCTTTGAACGCATAAAAGGGCTCTGGGCCATTGACGAATTTGGCCTTCTGCCAAAACGATTCCCTTGCTGCGGCGCGGCGCATAAGGCGCTGGACGCAGTTGAGATATTTTATAAAGAATATCAAATAACATCAGGGAATTTAGAGGAAATAGAGGTGTGGCTGTCGGAAACTGCATATGGAAACCTGCGCTTCGATAATCCGACTTCGGAGAGTGAAGCCCGTTTTAGTTTCGCCTATCCGGCGGCATGTCTGATAACCAGCGGGCTTCTGTCTTTGAGTCATTTTTCGTCTGAGGCCGTGAAAGAAGCCGATGTTCAGCGCATTCTGCCCCGTTTCAAACGGCATATCGGTGAAAATAATCACTCGCTCAATGAGCCGGTCACGGTTCGGGCGCGGCTAAAATCGGGAGAAGAATTCTCAATCACGGTGGAAGATGTGCGCGGAAGCGTACAAAATCCGTTTTCTGATCAGGAAATTCAGAACAAAATAAATGATTGTCTGAGATGGGGTGGTAAGGAAGACAAGGCACCTTTATTCAAAGATCTGAAGGATATCCAAAACCTCCCCGATATTGGAGCTGTCTTCTCCAGATTTTGATATCCTAAATGTGATGAATAAAATTTTCGATTTTGCGCCTGACTTCCGTTAGTATGATTTTATCGTGTGCGTCGCGCGGTTAAGTAAGAAGCCGTAAACAGGGCCGACTTCTCCTTGCGGGCCTGTTGTGAAAGGGCGGGATAAAAGGGAGCTTCATGGAACATATTGCGTTCACCACACAAATGGGCGTCGTAATGGCAATGCTGGCCTTTACGATTTACCTGTTCGTGTCGGAGATCATTCGTATTGATCTGGCGGCCATTCTGGTCCTGGTGATGCTGGGAATTATCAGCTACATACCCGGTCTCTCATCCTTGGCCGACGTCAGACATCTGTTTGACGGATTTGCCTCCAACGCCGTTATTTCCATTATTGCCGTGATGATAGTTGGTGCAGGCCTGGACAAGACCGGGCTGATGAACAAAGTTGCCGCTGCTATATTAAAGCATGGCGGGACGACGGAGGCGCGCGTGCTGCCGATCGTCTCCGGTACTGTTGGCCTGATTTCAAGTTTCCTGCAGAATGTCGGCGCTGCGGCACTGTTTCTGCCGGTCGTCAGCCGAATATCGGCGCGCACCGATATTCCGCTCAGCCGACTTTTAATGCCCATGGGATTTTGTGCGATCTTGGGCGGGACCATGACCATGGTCGGCTCTTCGCCGCTTATATTGCTCAATGATCTTATTCAGACCATCAATAATGGACTTCCGGAGCAGCAAAAGATGGCGCCGTTTAGCCTGTTCTCCGTCACACCCATTGGGCTGGCCCTGATCGCCACCGGGATTGTTTATTTTCTGCTGCTGGGGCGCTGGGTGCTGCCGGGCGGTATGGACAAGTTGGAAGGTTCGTCCGGGCGTGGGATGTCTGATTATCTAAAACGGGTCTATGGCCTAAAGGCGAGCGTGTTTGAAATTGACGTGCCAGCGGACAGCGGCTTGGTAGGGCAGACATTAGCAGACATCAATCTCGATAATCATCTCTATATCATCAGCACCTTTTACAAAGGCAAGGTCTCCATGGTGCAGGTTCTGACGGCAACGATTGAGGCGCCGTGCCGCATCGCCGTTATTGGTAAGCATACGGTTGTACAGGAATTTGCCGATCATTACGGACTGACAATTCGGCCTGTGCTTGACGCCTTTTCAGAAGAATTTGCTGCAACCAACGCCGGGATCGCTGAAGTTGTTATTCCGCCGGATTCACGCCTGATCGGGAAGTCACCCCGTGAGCTGGTCCTCCGGAAAACCTACGGTCTCAGCTTGCTGGCCATTCATCGCGGGGAGGATACTCTCAGTCATGTGGAAACGGAGGAACATATCCCGACGGCCATTGGGCTGGTGAAATTTCAAGCCGGAGACATGCTGGTCGCCCATACAAAATGGGATAATCTGACCCGGATCAAGAAAAATCGGGATTTTGTAGTAGTAACAGCCGATTTCCCACAGGAAGAAATACGCCCGCAAAAAGTCGGTTGGGCGCTGCTGTTTTTTGCGATCTCCCTGACAATGATTTTGTTTACTGATATCCGGCTGTCGCTTTGCCTGCTAACCGGTGCCGTTGGCATGCTGCTCACGAAGGTTTTGAGTATTGACGAGGCTTATCATGCGGTGGGCTGGAACACGGTTTTTCTTCTGGCATCGCTTATTCCGCTGGGGCAGGCGGTGCAGTCAACCGGAACGGCGGAATGGATTGCGCAGGAGATACTGGTAGTTCTCCATGGCTGGCCGATCTGGGGCCTTCAGGGAGCTATCGCCATACTGGCCACAGTCTTTTCGCTGATCATGTCCAACGTCGGGGCAACAGTTTTGCTGGTGCCGCTTGCCGTCTCCATAGCCATAGCCGCCGGTGGTAATCCGGCAATCTTTGCGCTGACGGTCGCCATATCCACCTCCAACTCCTTCATCGTTCCGACCCATCAGGTAAATGCTCTGATCATGGGACCAGCCGGTTACAAGGTTATCGATTTTATTAAGGCGGGGGGCATTATGACCTTACTCTTCCTAGTGGTTTCCCTCGGGATGTTGAACCTCGTCTTCTAAATTTATTCTTGGGGCAACTGTCAGAGGTCTTTACATAGAAAATGGCTCCCTGGGCGCCGACAATTATCTTGCCGTCATATAATCCTCATAATTGCCCGGTTAGCTTATCTGCGTTAGGCTGAGGCTTCCTGCTCCTATTCCGGTACGCGGGATTAGCCGTTCAGCCATTCTGAGGAGACGTGATATGTGTCGACGAATTTTGGGATCGTTACTGATTATCTCAGCGCTTTTACTGGGAAATTTGCTCACGCCGCAGGCAATTGCCGCTGGGGGAGAGGGACTTATCGTCAAGCAGAGTGATTTTGGCGTGGTTAAAACGCTGGATCGTTTGGGAATTGCGCTGGAGCGGGCCGGGATAAAGGTCTTTGCCCGGATCAATCATGCGAAGGGGGCACAAAGCGTCGGTCTTGAATTACCGCCTACCTCCGTTATTATATTCGGCTCCCCAAAAATGGGAACGCCGCTGATGGCTTCCAATTCGGCCATTGGGCTGGATTTACCGCTCAAGGCAATTGCTTGGAAAGATGCCGATGGCACCGTGAAGCTCGCCTATAGTGACCCTGTCTGGTTGGCGAAGCGCTATGGTATTAGTGATCGCGATAAAGTCTTCAAGATGATGGGCGGTGCGCTTGAGAAATTTACGGAAATGGCGGTTAAGCGCGGCGGACTTCCAGATAAATAATCCGGTTCTTAGTTCTGTATAAGCCTGTAGCGGAGAGCCCGTTATAAGGAAATATTGGAATATTTTACCTCTACTCTGGCCATCAAATCGTAATGGTTGTACAACAACGATAGTATGTGAGGGGGGCGCCGAAATATGCGGGGCCTTACAGTTTCTAGAAGGATTTTCTCATGAAAACGATTGTAAAAGTCGCGTTATTTTCTCTGTTCGTGGTGTTTTTAAGTAACTGTGAACTTAAGGACGCACCGCTTTATAATGCAAACCGGGTTCCGATCCCTGTTAAAATGCAGGAAGCACCGCTTTCGGAAATTGCAACAATTATCAAGAAGGCCGGCATTCGCCGTGGATGGGCGATGCAGGATGATGGAGTCGGCAAGATTGTCGGCACCTTGAATAAACGGAACCACAAAGCGGTAGTGGATATTCTCTATTCCAAGACCAATTATTCCATCGTCTATGACAACAGCGTCAATCTTCGCCATAGCGGTGATAAAATCCATCGGAAATACAATAGCTGGGTTAAAAATCTGGAAAGCGATATTACTAAAGACCTGAATATTGCGGCTCTTTCAAAGTAAGGAGACGCGGGAGCCTGCCATGTCAGAGGCATTTTCCTTTGCCATAGAAGACTGGGCCGCCTGGGCACCGGGCATTGAAAACCGTGCCGCCTGGAAGGATTGGGCGGTGCAAGGGAAGGATATCCCGTCTTCGGAGGGAAACCCCGATGTCAGCGATCTTCCCGCGGGGTTGCGCCGGCGGCTCTCGCGTCTTGGCAAGATGACTCTTCGAGTAGCGCTGGATTTAGGAGAGATCGACGATCCACGGATTGTCTTCTCCTCTCGCAACGGTAACGTCACGGAAATGTTGAAGCTGCTTCAAGCTATCGGCATGGATGAGCCTGTTTCTCCGACTGGCTTTGGGATGGCAGTGCATAATTCCTTGGCTGGAATGCTATCCATTGTTACCAAGAATACAGCGGCGCAAACCGCCATCGCCGCGGGCGATGAGAGCCTATGTATGGGACTCCTGGAAGCCTTGATGTTGCTGCACGAAGACCCGTCCGCACCGATATTGCTGCTTCACTGCGATGCACCCCTACCGGATTTCTATCAGCCGTTTCAGGATATGGACGTGCCGGTTTGTGCGCTTGCTTTGTTGCTGAGTGCCCCAAAAGCTGATGAAGATACCTTGTCTTTTGAATTTTCAGGACAACCTTCCAAGGCAGGGAAAGGCGATCCGTTAAAAGGTTTTTTACGCTTTTTGGCGACGATGGAGCCGGAATGGTCATGGACCGGAGCCCAGGGAAATTGGCAATGTGAGCGGCATGCTTGAGAAAGTGAATTATTGCTGGCGACTGACTGGTACGGGCATTGCCTTCACGTGTTTCGGCCTTGGCGGCATGTTGATGACCATATTTGCTTTTCCGTTGATTGCGGCCCTTACGCGGGATGAGGCCCACCGGATCCGCCGTGTTCGTAAGGTGATCTACTATGCGTTCCGCTTTTTTGTTTATATGCTGCGGATTGGTGGTGTGATTGATTCCCGGTTTCAGGGCACTGAAAGACTGGAAAATTGCCGTGGTGCGCTTATTATCGCCAATCATCCGTCTTTGTTGGATACCGTATTCCTGATGTCGCGCATGCCAGACGTGCAGTGTATTATCAAGAACGAACTTTGGGATAACCGCTACCTCGGTGGCGTCATGCGGGCAGCGGGCTATATCCGCAATGATGGCGACGTTGAAACCATGCTCAGCCAATGCAGTGAAACCTTGGCGGCAGGACAGAATATTCTGGTCTTTCCGGAGGGGACACGGTCGGTTCCGGGTGAGAATATCAAATTCCAGCGCGGATTTGCCAATATCGCCACCCATTTCAAGGCACCGATCCAGCTTGTGACCATAAAATGCGAGCCGTCAACCTTAACGAAAGGAAGTCCGTGGTATGCTATCCCGCCGCGGCAGGCTCGATTCGATATTTCTTTTGATGAAATGCTGGACATGAGCGATTATCTACGGCATGAACCACGGTCATTGAAGGTCCGCAAATTAACGCGGGAGTTGGAGCAATATTACGTCGGAAAGCTGTGCAATGAGTGAGCTGGAACTTGAATTAAAGAAGCTGGTGATTGAGACGCTCAATCTTGAGGATATTTCACCTGAGGAAATCGACAGCAACGAGATGCTGTTTGTCGAGGGCCTCGGTCTTGATTCCATTGATGCGCTCGAGCTTGGCGTCGAGATCCAAAAGGCTTATGGCATTAAAATGAACGCCCAGAATGAGGATATCAAGGCGCATTTTGCCTCTATCGGTGCGTTGGCCAGCTTTATCTCGTCCGAGAGGAAAGAGGTTAGGGCGTAAATGACACGGGATGATGTATATAAGCAGCTAAGCAGTTATCTGGAAGATCTGTTTGAAGTTCCGCCCGAAGATATCTCGCCTGATGCTCTTCTCTATGAAGATTTGGATCTGGACAGCATTGATGCCGTCGATCTCGTGGTAAAACTTCAAGATGTGACAAACAAGAAAATTCCCCCGGAAGAATTCAAGACGGTGCGGACGGTGGACGACATTGTGGACCGGGTTTATGCCCTCGTGGCCAAATAGGCGGCGCCTGCTGGACATTTTCATTGTCCTGATTAGCCTTACCTATCCTTTTCTCGTCTATTTTGGATTGATGCGCTTTTCTGCAGGCGCGGTTGGTTCCGTGTTGCTAGCACTGCTAGGCGCGCGGTGGCTACTTAGTCGCAATAGGACAAACCGAAAGCCTGAGGCGGGACTGTTTTTGGCGGTTCTTGCATTAATGGCTGCGCTGATGCTTATCGATGAATTGCTCGCTATCAAGGCTTATCCGGTCATGATCAGCCTCTCTATGGCGGGATTGTTTGGGTATTCTCTGTTTTCCCCTCCGAGCATCGTCGAGCGGATCGCGCGACTTAAGGAACCCGATCTCGATGCCCATGGTGTTCGATATACCCGCAATGTTACGATAGTTTGGATCCTGTTTTTTTTGATCAACGCGTCGATATCAGCCTGGACAGCACTTTTTGCAAGCCTTGAAGTCTGGACATTTTATAACGGGTTTCTTTCCTATATTCTGATAGGCAGTCTGTTTGGTGTTGAATTTGTCATCCGCCAGTTTGTGAAACAGCGCAAAGCGAGTTAAGCCGTGAGTTATTGTTCTCTTTCTACCTTGATGACATCGGATCGCTCCCCGGCATCAATTGTCGCTGTGGTAGGCGGTTCTCAAAAGATCTTCGGGGAGTTTCGCCATGATGTCGTCGCGACTATCCAGAAAATTAAGGCGCGACGGGTACACAAAGTTGTACTTGCCACGGGTGATAGCTATTCCTATAGCGTTGGTTTGCTGGCCGCCTTACATACGGGCTGCCGTGTTGTCGTGCCGCAAAATGCACAAGTTGGCACTCTTGATGACCATGTTTCAAATGACGTCCCGCTGCTGACAGAACAGGGGAAAATAAAGCATCGCAACCAGATTGATATCGGCGGGCAGATCGACGCAGAGTTCATTTTCGAGGAGATCGATCCGAACTTGGCCTTTCTGGATTTTTACACGTCTGGTTCCACCGGCACCCCAAGTCGGGTGCCGAAACGGCTCTCCCAACTGGAGGCGGAACTAGCGGTGTTGCAGCAGACCTGGGGAGACAATCTGGACAAGGCAGTAACCCTTGGCACAGTGTCGCATCAGCATATTTTTGGCCTCGTCTTTAAAGTCCTTTGGCCGCTCTGTGCAGGTCGTCCGTTTTATGCGGAAACTTTTGAAATCTGGGAGGAGCTTCTGGCTGTTGCGCCGGGGGCTGCGTGCTTTGTCTCCAGCCCTGCGCATCTTTCCCGTATTCCGCCGTTTGACCCCTTGGCGCAAGGGGCTTCGCCGCTTCAGATATTCACAGCGGGCGGACCGCTCTCTGCGGCGGCTTCGGCAGATGCAACCCGTCATTTTGGCCCTAGTCCCACAGAGATTTTCGGGAGCACCGAAACCGGCGCACTTGCCTATCGCCAGCAGCAAAGTTCTGCTACGCCATTTTTCCCTCTGAAAAGCAATGAAATCCGGACGGACGAGGCGGGGCGCCTTTCCGTGAAGTCATCCTATACAGATGATCAGGACTGGACGCTAACCAATGATATTGCGGAAATCTCTGGGGATGGGAGTTTTTTGCTTACAGGACGCGCTGATCAGTTCGTAAAAATTGAGGGCAAACGAGTGTCTTTAGCGGAAGTTGAAAAATATCTCGGTCTTTCTGAATTGGTGCAGGAGGCAGCAGTTTTTATTCTAAAAGATCAACGCGGCAGTCTGGCGGCGGCCGTGGAATTAACTGCCCAAGGGTGGGGCCAGCATGAGGCTCTTGGCGCCTTTCGCCTCAATCGATTGCTCCGACAGTCGCTTTTTGATCATCTAGAGCATGCGGCGATGCCGCGTCGTTGGCGGTTTGTCCGGCAATTGCCGGTAAATTCGCAAGGAAAACGTGACCGGGAAGCGCTGTTTGAATTGTTTGACTGAGGCGTGGGATCTATAATGCCGGACATGACGATATTACCGAAACAGACATGGGCAAATAGCCTGACGGAGCCCGAAACCCTGAGCGAGGCCCGATCTGATGGGCCGGACGGCCCTGTTGTAGAACTGACGTTAAATGCCGTCCCCGAGCTATTCCAGTTTCAGGGGCATTTCCCGGATGAGCCAATATTGCCGGGAGTCGCGCAGGTGGACTGGGCTGCGCGGCTTTCTCGCCAGTATTTCGGCACAAAATGCGAGATCCAAAAGCTTGGTCAGTTGAAATTCAGCAAACTCATCAGGCCAGGCGGTGCATTGTCCCTCCGCCTGGTCTTTGATGAGGGTCGGCGCCGGATTACCTTTACCTACGATGATGGGACGGAGGTGTGCTCATCCGGCTATCTGGAACTCGGACCAGAATGAGTTTCTCCCTTTGTGCCATCGTGCCAAGCTTCAATCACTATCGCCATATTGCCCCGGTGATTGAGGCGTTGCTTGCGCAAGACATTCCAGTTTTCATTATCGATGATGGCAGTACCGAGCCCGCGAAGTCTACGCTGGCGACACTTCATAATCCAGAAAAAGCCGTGAGCGTTCATCGGTTGCCGGAAAATAGCGGAAAAGGGGAGGCAGTTCTCTATGGTTTTCGTTTGGCTGCGAAAAAAGGCTTTACTCATGCCTTGCAGCTGGATGCCGATGGTCAGCATGACACTGCCTCATTACCGAACCTGATTGCTGCCGCAAAAGAATACCCGACAGCCCTGATCAGTGGCGCCCCCATATATGACGATAGTATCCCGACATCGCGGAAAATCGCCCGTTGGCTAACCCATGTCTGGGTCTGGGTCGAAACCCTGTCAACCCATATCACCGACAGCATGTGTGGCTATCGCATATATCCGATTGGCGCTGCCCTTGATGTAGCTGGACAGGAGCAGGTCGGCTCCCATATGGATTTTGACACCGAAATTATGGTGCGTATGAGCTGGCAGGGGGTGCCAATCCGGATGGTTCCGGTTAAGGTAACCTACCCCAAGGATAATATATCGAATTTCCGGCTGGTCGCGGATAACTGGCGCATCACCAAGATGCATACGCGGCTCGTCATTGGCATGCTGTTGCATCTGCCGACGGTGATCCGCAACCGGCCTTCGATCACTCATAATCCGCTACACTGGGCGGAACTTGGGGAGCGCGGTGCGGCCTGGGGAGTTGCCCTGATTTTTAGCCTCTATCGTCTGGTCGGCCGCCGCGTCAGCTGGTATGCCCTGCAGCCTGCCTTGCTGTATTTTTTCCTCACCGGTGGGGAACAGCGCCGGGCGATACGGGGCTACTGGCGCCGACTATTCGCGGCTACCGGGGAAAGCCGAGTGCCAAGTAAGGGCCTTCTCTGGCGGCATTATCAATCATTTGGGCAGATGGCGCTTGATAAAGTCGCGGCCTGGCTCGGCAATATTCAGCTCAATGATCTTGTTTCAGATAATATGGCGGAGCTGGATCACATCGCTGGTTCAGATACCGGAGTTGTGGTTTTAACTTCACATCTTGGGAATGTAGAGGTTTTGCGAGCGCTCGCAGGCAAGCGCGGTACGAATACCATCACCGTTTTCGCCCATACCCGCAATGCCATGCGCTTTAACCGGTTACTAGCCAAACATAATCCGGCTTCGGTGGTGGATGTGATGGAAGTCGAGGATATCGGCCCCGCCACCTTGATCGAGCTACGGACAAGACTGGCACGGGGCGACTGGATTGTCATTGCTGGTGATCGCATTCCGGTATCGGGCGCGCGGCGGATTGTTAAAGTCCCGTTTTTGGGTACACCTGCGCCGTTCTCAGTGGGGCCGGTTATCATCGCTTCCTTGCTGAAATGCCCGGTTTATAGTCTCAATTGCGTGCGGGAGGAGCAGAGGTTTCGCATCTTTTTTGAAAAGCTCGCGGATAAGGTTATCCTCCCGCGTCAGGATCGCGAGGCGGCGGCGGCTGGTTACATACAGAAATATGCCGTCCAGCTTGAGGAAATATGTAAGAAGTATCCCGATCAATGGTATAATTTCTTTGATTTCTGGTCCGAGCCGAAACATAAGGTCGACTAAGTATAAAGCATAAAGAAAACAAAATGTTATCAGAAAAAATTACTATAAAATCTCAATTCTATGATCTCGACCCCATGGGAATTGTCTGGCATGGGAATTATGCGCGATTTTTCGAACAGGCGCGGTGTGCGTTGCTCGACAAGCTCGACTATAACTATCAGCAGATGAGCGATAGCGGCTATGCTTGGCCGATTGTTGACATGCGTGTCAAATATGTGCGGCCTGTTCGTTTTCCGCAAACCGTAAAGATCATCGCGACGTTGATTGAATATGAAAACCGGCTCAAAATCAATTACCTGATTCAGGATAACGAAAGCCTCGAAAAATTGACCAAGGGATTTACAGTGCAAGTTGCGGTTGATAAAACCACGGAAGAAATGCTGTTTCAGTCTCCGGATATCCTCATCCAGAAAGTAGAAAGCCTGTTGTGCGCGTAATATTTGCCGTGGTGATGCTGATGGGGTTGATGGGCTCCGTGGCCTATGGGGCGGAACCCACAAAGCTGGCGGCGGGTGAGGGACTGCATGGCCGGTTCCAGCAGCTTCGCTATCTCACCGGCTTCGATGCGCCCATTCGCTCGACCGGCTCGTTTTTCCTGATCCCCGGTATTGAACTTGTCTGGCAAACTGAGACTCCCTTTGGTACGCGGACCGTGCTGGATGACAAAAGTGTCACCCAGGCCATCGGCAAGCAGGAAGTGACAAAGGTCAGCCTGGACCGGTTTCCGGGATTGGCTGTTCTTCGCGATGCTCTGGAAGACAGCCTCAGCGGCAACTGGAAGAAGCTGGAAGAGCTGGCAGGATCGAAGCTCAGGCGTGAAGGCGAGCAATGGCATTTGAACCTGACCCCGGACGCTGGACCCAACACGCTTCCCTTTACTGCCGTTGAATTTAGTATCGGCGAGTTTCTGGAGGCTGTCGAGATTGTTAAAGAAAAAGGAGATCGGGATGTGATTACCTTTTTTGAACAGCAGACAGCCCCCACTGCGGAAATTCGGCAGCTTGCCAACAAAAAAAATGAGATGGCGCAGTGAGAAAGACTGGTTTCCTGATTTATCTACTGGCGATGCTTTTTGCCATTGTGGTGATCACTGTTCGTTTTACTGATGGTTTTCCGCTAGAAACCAATATTCTGGCGCTGCTCCCTGAATCGGAAGAAGCTGAATGGATCCAGCGAGCCGAGGCCGCGCATCAGGCACGCGGCGCCGACCAGTTGGTGATCCTGGTGGGACATCCAGATTTTGAGGTGGCGCACGACGCGAGCCTGAAGTTTAAAAAGGCTCTGGAACTTTCTGATATTATTGAGATAAAGGGCGATACAGCTGCTGCCTCTGGATTTGCCGCGCTCTCCAAGACACTCTTTCCGTTTCGCACAGGCCTGCTGAGTGATCTGGATCGCCAACGGCTTGCTCGAGGTGATGGGAAACAATTGACGGAGCGGGCACTCGCGCAAATTCTCTCCCCGGTCTCCATTGCCGATGCAGATTTGATCCGCGATGATCCTCTGCTGCTTTTCCCCAATTTTCTGGGCGCCCAGCTAGGGGCCAGCCCGTTGCTGCAGTCGAAAGACGGTGTGCTGGCCGTTGATGATGCCGGAAAATGGTATGTGCTGGTGACCGGCAGTTTGACCGGGGCTCCCTTTGATCGAACCTTTCAGGCACAGGCTCGCAACGCCTTTGACAAAGAAGAAGCCGCATTGAGGGCGCAGTATGGCGATATTGAGATCTTTAAAACCGGTGCGATTTTTTATGGCGAGGAAGCTTACCGTCAAGCTGAGAATGAGGCGAGCTTCATTGGTGGTATTTCCCTGATCGGGATTATCCTGCTCAACATCTTCGTTTTTCGAAGCGTGCAGCCGTTACTTTTCAGCTTGCTGGCCATTGCCTCCGGCATTACCGGCGGGCTTGCAGTGACTTTGCTGTTCTTTGGCAAATTGCATCTTCTGGCATTGGTGTTCGGGGCCGGGCTTATTGGCATTGCTGTTGACTATGCCTTCCATTATTTCTGTGAGCGTTTTCAGCCTAAAGAAACCCCTCCCGCCGCGCGGGCCAAGGCGATCCGTTCAGGACTCACATTAGGGCTGGTAAGCTCTGTATTGGGCTTTCTCACCCTGTCACTGACGCCATTTCCGGGGCTGCAGCAGATTGCCCTGTTTTCTGCGTCGGGCCTGACACTGGCGTATCTTTGCGTACTTTTTGTCTTTCCGCTGATAGACCGGGGCAAGTCGTTTTCCCATGGAGAGGCCGCGCTGACCCGCTCCATGCTTCTTTATCGCTTTTGGTGGCAGGGTAAGTTCAAACCCGTTCGCTGGCTGGTAATTGTCAGCCTTTTGGTAGTCGGCGGCTTTGGCGCTTTTCGGATAACGGTGGATGATGATGTGCGGCGGCTGCAATCCTTGCCGGCCGGATTGCAGACCGAAGAGCAGACGATCCGTGGTCTTACCGGCATAGACAACGAAACCCATCGCATTCTGATCCGAGGAACAAGCTCTGATGATGTGCTGGAACATGAGGAAACCTTGCGCTTTGAGCTCGACCGGCTGATACGTGAAGAACATCTCGGCGGCTATCAGGCAATCTCCGAGATTATTCCCTCAAAAGCCCGGCAGCTCGAAAATCGGGAACTGGTTCAGCGGCAGATGGCCCCGCACCTTGACGGGCATATGAAATCACTTGGGCTCAGTGGCCCGAGCCCCTATGTCGATAGCAATGATGTGGTATCAGTAGAGTATTTCGACGGTGAAAATGGTTTTGGTCCGTTGGATCGTCTCCGGGCTTATTCTGTGCCGGGCGTTGTCGTTCATTTGATCTCTTTGAGTGGGGTTCGAGATAGCGACAAACTCACCGCCCTTGTGGACAGGTCTGAAAATATTGCGCTGGTCAATCAGGCAGAAGGGCTCAGCGATACTTTTGGTGTGTACCGGCTCAGGTCCCTGGTGATGCTGGCAATTGCCTATGGGGTTGTGTGGGTGTTTCTATCTCTGCGCTATGGTCTGATTTCGTCTATCCGGGTGATGATTCCGTCCTTGGGCGCGGTGATACTGGCGCCGTGTATATTGGCGCTGTTCGGGCAGCCTTTTACTTTCTTCAATGCCATGTCGTTGATGCTGGTCTTCGCCATCGGACTGGATTATGCGCTGTTTAACCGCGAGGCGGCGGGGGAGCGCAAGTCCCGTGCAATGCTGGCAAACGGGCTTTCGGCAATTTCCACCATACTAGCCTTCGGACTATTGAGTTTGAGCGAGACGTTCGCTATTCATGCCTTTGGCATCACCATCCTTATTGGTATTGTCCTTGCCTATGTACTCGCACCGATCGCCGCCGATATAAATCAGAAAACACCGGAAGCTTTATAACATAATGCAAACCAAAGAAGATTTTGCCGTAGAAGGTTTTGACGTCGTGATCATTGGCGCTGGGCCTGCCGGCACGCTGGCGGCGACATTACTCGCAAACAAGGGCGTGCAGGTGCTGGTGTTGGAAAGAATGCAATTTCCACGCTTTGTGATTGGTGAGAGCTTGCTCCCGCAATCTATGGCTTTTCTGGAAAAAGCCGGCATGATGGACGCTATCAAGGCCGCTGAATTTCAGCATAAAAATGGTGCGAACTTCTCTGATGACAGCCGTTTCAGCTCTATCGATTTCGCGGAGAAATTTACCGATGGCTGGGCGACTACCTATCAGGTGCCACGCGAAGAGTTCGATATGCTGTTGGCCGGGGAAGCAGTAAAAGCCGGAGTGGATATTCGATTTGAATGCGGCGTATCCAATGTCACTTTTGAAGATACCGGCGCGACCCTTCTGGGAGAGGGGCCTGAGGGCAAGTTTGAAGTTCGCTGCCGCTTCGTGGTCGATGCCAGTGGTTATGGCCGGGTATTGCCGCGCTTGCTTGACCTTGACAGGCCGTCCGATTTCCCGGTGCGGCATGCCCTCTTTACCCATGTCACGGATCAACTCGCGACCAAGGATTTTGACCGCAATAAAATCCTGATTACCGTTCATCCTGAATATAGCGATATCTGGTATTGGTTGATTCCGTTTTCAGACGGGCGGTCGTCTGTTGGCGTTGTCGTTCCGTCAGAACATCTGGACCGTCTGGAAGGAACGGCATCTGACAAACTCTGGGCACTGATTGCCGAGACGGACCAGCTGCATACCCTTATGGCTGGCTCTGAAGAATGCCGTCCGGCATCGGAAATTGCTGGCTATTCCTCCAATGTCAGTCAGCTTTGCGGGCCAAATTTCGCGCTTCTTGGCAATGCCGGGGAGTTTCTGGATCCGGTTTTTTCTTCCGGCGTGACGATCGCCTTTAAATCCGCGGATTTGCTCATAGATCCGCTTATGCGGCAACTGGACGGAGAGACTGTTAATTGGGAGCAGGATTTCACGGCGCCCCTTAAAACCGGAATTGATTGTTTCAAAACCTTTGTCGAAGCCTGGTATAGCGGCGATTTGCAGAAAATCATCTTCAATCCTCCCGCTCACGATAACCCGGTGAAGCGGATGATTATCTCTATTCTGGCGGGCTATGCGTGGGATGAGAAAAATCCGTTTGTGACAGATGGCAAACGCTATCTCGACCTGGTGGCAACGCAATGCGAGTAAGAATTTTTCTCCTATGCCTTGTTTTTGCTATAACGGCCTGTACGACGCCGTCCTCAGAACGGGTGGATTTTCCTGTCTGGGAATTACCGGACCGTCCGCTGGAAGTGGTGCAGGTGTTGAACGGGCATTATGGGGAACAGGACTTTCAGTTTCAGGTCCGCATCAGCCTGGGTGTGACGAAGATGCAGATGGTCGGGATTGATGCGCTGGGCCGCAGGGCATTCAGCCTTCACTGGGATAAAGATGGTGTGGTGGCGGAACGGGCGGACGGGGTATCGGAGAATATCAAAGCAGAGGATATTTTGAAGGTGATTATTGCTACTTACTGGCCCGCCGATCATCCGTTACAGCAATTTGTGTCCGATCGGACAGATGATCTTAAGATCAGCTATCAGGGTTCACGGGACAATGCCTGGAACGAGACGGTGGAGATACGCGATCCTAAAACGGATTATGAAATGAGCATTCTTTCCTATGAGTTAACCCAATGACGGGCGGAATTTATCTGAATGCGCTGGGGTTAATCAATCCGCTGGGGGTAGGTAAGGCGGCGGTTTGTGATGGCCTGTTCAGGGGCGTGACCAGTGGTATGAGCCGCTCTGATAGCTGGTTTGCTGACAGACCGGTTTTTGTCGGGCCCGTGACCGAGATACTTCCCGATGTTGCGCCGGAACATAAACTCTATGAGAGCCGTAACAACCGGTTGCTGCTGGCGGCGTTGACAGAAATTGAAGATGATATCCGAAGGGCAATTACTGCCTATGGTCCAGATCGGGTGGCGGTGATACTTGGCACAAGTACCTCTGGCGTTGGAGACAATGAACTCGGCATTGCTCATAAAATGGCGGAGGGTGCTTTTCCGGCGGGCTTTGATTATGATCGGCAGGACAATGCGTCGCCGTCAATGTTTGTGCGCCGTTATTTTGGCCTGTCTGGACCTACCATGACAGTCTCTACCGCTTGCACATCAAGCGCAAAGACCCTTGCCTCGGCGCGGCGGATGATTGAAGCCGGTATTTGTGATGCCGCCATTGTCGGCGGAGCGGATAGCCTTTGTAAACTGACCCTGAACGGATTTGCTTCACTGGAGTTGTTGTCCGAAACCCTTTGTAATCCCTTTAGCCGCAACCGTAACGGTATTAATATCGGAGAGGCAGCCGCCGTTTTCCTAATGACCCGGAAAGAGGCCGCCGTGCGTGTCGCCGGGGTCGGCGAGACATCGGATGCCTATCATATGAGTACACCAGACCCGGAAGGTAGCGGTGCCGTCAATGCCATGAAACAAGCGCTGGAGAGTAGCGAGTATACGGCGGCCGACCTGGCTTATATTAATCTGCATGGCACGGCGACTGTGCTCAATGACAGTATGGAAGGCAAGGCCGTTTCTGAATTACTGGGTGAGGTGCCCTGCAGTTCCACCAAGCCCCTGACCGGTCATACTTTGGGCGCGGCAGGGAGCACGGAGCTGGCCTTTCTCTGGCTCGCTCTGCAGGAAGATTACGCGCATCACAAACTACCCCCGCATATCTGGGACGGCGAAACCGACCCTGAAATGTCACCCCTAAATCTGGTTGAAGTCGGCGCGACAAAAGACGCCGGACGCCCGGCGATGATGACCAATTCCTTTGCCTTTGGCGGTAATAATATCAGTGTTGTTCTGGCGGGGGCGTAATGAGTTTACAGCCTTGCCCCTATACAATTGAGGAACTCCTCTACCACGCCCCACCGATGGTCCTGGTGGATAAAGTCGAGGCATATGATGCCGAGACAGTCAGGGCGCAGGTCGATATTCGAGCGGACAGCCCGTTTCTTGACGGTGGCGCGGTGCCTGCTTACGTGGGGATTGAATATATGGCGCAATCCATTGCCGCTTATAGCGGGATCAAGGCGCGGGAGGTTGGCGGGGACCCAAAAATCGGTTACCTGGTGAGTGCCCGCAAGATGAGCATGGCGGTGCCGTCATTTGTGATCGGCGCAAAGCTTGAGATTACCGTGCATCTGGTCTATGACGAAACTCCCATGGCTGTCTTCGATTGCAGTATCAGCCAAGACGGCGAAACCCTGGCCGAGGCTCGGCTGAATGTCTACCAACCCTGATTTCCGGTGAGCGGCAAATGCAAAAACGACTATTGGTAACGGGCGCAAGCGGCGGGATTGGCCGCGCCATTGCCGTCCAACTGGCCCGCGACGGATTTGATATTACCGTACATTATGGTCGCAATAAAGACGCGGGCGAAGCAACCCTGGTTGAGATAACAGGCGCCGGTGGCTCAGGGCACCTATTGTCTTTTGATGTGGCGAACCGCGATCAGGCGCGCAAAGCCATTGAGCAGGAAATTGACACTCATGGGCCCTTCTACGGGGCGGTCCTGAATGCCGGGATCACCCGCGATACCGCGTTTCCGGCCATGATGGATGAGGAATGGGATCAGGTGATCCATACCAATCTGGATGGATTTTACAATGTGCTAAAGCCGCTGACGATGCCCATGGTGTCGGCCCGCAGGGGCGGACGCATTGTGGTGATGAGCTCTCTATCCGGGGAGATGGGAAATCGGGGTCAGGTAAATTACAGCGCGTCAAAAGCCGGGCTTATTGGAGCCGCGAAATCCCTGGCACTGGAACTCGCGAAACGTAAAATCACAGTCAATTGCGTGGCGCCGGGCTTGATTGAGAGCGCCATGACAGACGATCTGCCCTTGGATGAAATGATGAAAATGATCCCGTTAAAACGCATGGGCACAGCCGATGAAGTCGCGGCAACTGTCTCCTTTCTTTGCTCTGATGGGGCGGCCTATATCACCCGGCAGGTGATTTCCGTGAACGGAGGGATGGCGTAATGCGGCGGGTGGTTGTAACCGGTATGGGCGGCATCTCCTCCCTTGGCGAAAAATGGTCTGATATTCGTGAAAAAATGGAAGCAGGAGAAACCGGCATCCGGCGCATGCAGGAATGGGATTTTTATGAGGGGCTGAACACCCGCCTTGCCGGGCCAATTGAAGGGTTCGATGTGGATAAACGTTATCCGCGGAAAGCTATTCGCAGCATGGGGCCTGTCTCGAAAATGGCGGTCTACGCGACGGAAATGGCTTTGGCGCGGGCCGGTCTTCTGGATGACCCGGTGCTCAAAACCGGCAAAGTTGGTGTCGCTTACGGCTCGTCTTTTGGCAGCACAAAGCCGGTAGTGGCCTTTACCGATTTAATTCGGGTAGGCCATTCGCGGGATTTATCGGCCACCAGCTACGTGAAAATGATGAGCCATACCACAGCCGTAAATATTGGGGTTTTCTTTGGCCTGTCAGGCCGGGTGATCCCGACATCGAGCGCCTGTACGTCCGGCAGTCAGGGGATTGGCTATGCTTATGAGGCTATCAAGTTCGGTCAGCAGGATCTGATGGTCGCCGGCGGAGCGGAGGAACTTTGCCCGACCATGGCGGCTGTCTTTGATACCCTCTATGCCACCAGTATCAAGAATGACACGCCGGAGCTGACACCCCGTCCGTTCGACAAGGATCGGGATGGGTTGGTGATCGGCGAGGGTGCAGGCACCTTGATTTTGGAAGAATATGAGCATGCGAAAGCCCGCGGAGCCGATATATTAGCTGAAATCGTCGGCTTCGCCACTAACTCGGATGGCCGCCATATTACGAACCCGACACAAGCCACTATGGAAGTCGCCATTCAGGGCGCGCTGGATGGTGCGGGGCTTGTCGCCTCTGATGTTGATTTTATCAGCGGCCATGGCACGGCGACGGAGCAAGGGGATGTAGCGGAATCACGGGCCACCATGGCCGTTATGGGCGATCATGCACCGATCCATTCGCTCAAAAGCTATTTCGGTCATAGCCTTGGGGCGTGCGGCGGGCTGGAAGCCTGGCTCGGGATTGAAATGATGCACGATCAGTGGTTCGCGCCGACGGCTAACCTCAAAAATGTCGATGAGGCTTGCGCTGATCTTGACTATGTGATGGCTGAGGGGCGTAATCTTGCGGTTGAACATTTCATGTCCAACAACTTCGCCTTTGGCGGTATCAATACGTCGCTGATTTTCAGAAAGACGGCCTAACTGATTGGAATAGGATCAATAGTGATGCCGGGGAGGGCTTCACTTACCGTCGTGAAGATTTCTTCCGGGCTATCGTCAAAGCTGAGGCCGACAATGTGACCCTTCTGCCAGATCAGTTTGCACGGAAAGCTGCCAAAGCGCGGCACTTCCAGAATAACGCCAGCGGTCGCCTCAAACACGTCCTTGGTCTGGAACTTGGCACCGCTCACCGACATATCGCGGACAATACCGGACACCGTATGTTCTTCATTTGAAAGGCGGGCGCCCCAGAGCAGGGAAAGTTTGCCATTCCACATGACCGTTTTACGCCGGTACTGCCGTTTTTCGGCTCCCGGTTCTGTATCAATCTGACTAGTAATCGGCTCGTCCAACTCTATTTGTTAAAACAAGATTTTACCTGTACGTACACTTGCCCGGCCAATTGCTATCACCTGCTAGACCGAACTCCCGCAGTATAACGAGGCCTCACTTAATCGGAAAGAGTTTAATAATCCCCAAATTTTTCCGTAAAATTTGGGGTAAAAGACGTGGATAGTCTATGCCATCATTCCGCAATATACTATTTGCGGAGGCGAAGTTGAGCAATTGTTTCCTTCTGATATTTTTTGAGAATGTTGAATGGCCGCCCAGTTATATCTTTTAGGCACGCGACGCGTAATCCACGTCCGGCTTTTGAATGAAACGAAATTATTGCAAGTGGTTTTGATTTCACGACGTCCGCTGTGATTTTCGGATAATGAGAAATTATGCTTTTGATTCTTTCTACACTTTTATTCTCGGTGTCATTTTTTACTGGTGAGGATAGCACAATAATCTCGCCTGCCTTCACTTCAAAAACTACTGTGCCTTTGCTGTAGCAACGGTGAATATTTTTGGCAGGAGTAAATGGACCGAATTCAAAACTATATAGTCCGACCATGGCATATATACCAGGAGGAAAGGGCAAAAATTTATAGTCTGGATTTTCGCCTTTTTCGAAATTGTATGTGTTTGATGCAGGAAAACAAACGCCACACACACGAAATTCCAAAGTTTCACCAACAAATATTTTCTGGTCTAAATCTACGGACTGAAAATAGATAGTACTTTCATTAGTAATTTGAGGATTTTTAAGAACAGCTAAGCCAGTTATGTCCTTTGCTCCAAATTCAAAATTTTTGTTTTGTTTTTGTACCGGAGTACAAGCACCCAGTACAAAAATCAACAACAAGGGAACTATTAATCTAATCATAAAAATATCCAACTTAATCACGAACAAAACTAAATGCTATTGTATTATAGAAAGAATTTCTACGACAAACTAAAGCACCACTACAGATAAAGTCGATACATTACGGATGTGATTTAAAAGTCTCAATTTCCGTGCCCGGATCGACGAAGCGGGAGGCGGGGTCCTGGCCGGGGTAGTTGTCAAACTCGATAACATTACGGTCGGGGTCGCGGATAAAGATGGCGCTCATATCCTTGAACGAAAATCTACCAGTAATGGCGATGCCTTGCTCATCGAAAAATGCTTCCGTTTCTTCGAGCGAGGTGACTTTCAGCGCCATATGGGTATATCCGGCGTGTTTTTCCTCAATATCCATCAGGATATTGTGATCTTCGCCGTCTGTGGATGGCCCGAGCAGGTTAAGAACAACACCGCCGGGGTGCTCCATCATGATGGGATGGCCCTGCTCAAAGCCGGTATCGGAAATGAATTGAAAGCCCAATTTTTCATAAAACGCGATCGACCGCTGTTTTTGCTGAACACGAATACCGATATGGTCAACTTTCTCAATCCCAATCATGAAAAGACCTCTCTATAAATTAGTCCAGTATCACCGTTATCTGACGGCCGGAGATGTCGTACTCGCCTTTCACAAAGTTTTTGGTGTCATCGAACCAGAGGACTGCCTCCCAGTCACCCGTGAAGACGTATTTTGTCGTTTCAATTTTTTTATCCCCGATTTCAATAGTATCCGGGCTTTCTTTAATTTCAACTTTTAGCAAATCAAAATCAACGATATTAAACAACAGTTTGCTCTGAGTGATATCATAATGCCATGGCGTGGTAGGAAAGGCATCGAGTGGCAGGGTGATTGGTTTTTCGTTATACTTTCCGTCATACTGCGCCGCGCCGCGATTGAGGTCGACATTATGCGGAGTGCCGTTATCGTCAGTTTGTCCTTCCATGGACTGCAGGTCACCCTTCGTCCAGTGCTCATGCAGGTTTTGGGTAAATCCGTAAACCTCAAGGCCGAGGAAAGAGACGGAGGCATTGGCTTTAAACTCCTCAAGCTCGCCGTTCTCGTCGCGGATGGTCGTCAGATGTACTTTCCCGATTTTATCGTCTTTGAGGTAAACCGTTGCAAACAGGTTTTCCTGCGCCTTGTCGGCATAGGCAACGGGGATCACCAGAAGGGCGGCAATTAGAAAGCTGAATAGGGCGCGTGTCATGTTCTCTCCCGTTTGGTCATTCGTTTATCACCAGAGACGTTGTACGCAAGCTTATGTGAATTCACGAAGATGTGCCAATGACAAATTTCTGATGAGCCGGATTTATGCTATGCTCCCATATGGATTACTCTTTTCGCTGCAGCCTGATACCCCTCTGCACTCTTGTTCTTTTCCTGAGTTTACAAACTCGCGCCCACGCCGATACGCTGGTGGATCTTGAATTGATCCTGGCGGTGGATGTCTCGGGAAGTGTTGACAACGATGAATATTCCCTGCAAATGCAGGGGCTGTCTGCGGCTTTCCGCGACCCGACGGTTTATGCGGCCATCAAGCGCGCTGGACCAAATGGTATTGCAGTGACCGTCGTCCAATGGTCGGGCCCGGGAGAACAGGCAGTGGCAATGGACTGGTTCCATCTCAAAGATCTTGCCAGCACCAATAGTTTTGCGCTTCAGCTTCAAAATTTGCGGCGGAATTATTGGGGTGGGGACACTCTGATCGGCCAGGCTATGGTGTTTGCCATACGCCAGTTCCGCAGAAACGGATTTACGGCACCGCGACAGGTCATTGATGTCTCGGGCGATGGGGGTGTGGAAGCCCTTGGAATGACACGAGTTGGGCGGGATGCGGCAGTGCGCGAAGGAATTGTCGTCAACGGGCTGGCAATTGAAAAGGATGTAACGAATTTGTCCGCCTTTTACCGCGACAATGTTATCGGCGGGGCCGGCTCCTTTGTTATGACGGCGCTTAATTACCGCGATTTTCAGGCGGCTATTCGTCGCAAGCTGGTTGAGGAGATCGCACCACTGCAGCTTTCAACGACCTTTCCTGCGAAACCTGCTAAAGGCGGATAGAACTGATTTTTGAGAGTGAAGGCGTTGTTTTGCGTGTGAATTCCTAGACTCTCATCGTCGGAGACACTAGGTTCAGGAGATATTGAACTTGCCTGAAATGGGCAGCTTTGACACTGCCTGGCTATAATTCACGGGCTAGCTTTTTTGAGAACATGATTTTGTCTTTTTTGCGCCTCCATTTCCTCCCCATATTGATTGCGGCGCTGCTGGTCGTGGCGATGCCGATACGAACCGGCCTTGCCGCTGACGAAGCTCCCACAACCTCGGAAGAAATTGTCTTCGAATACAAGCTGGAGATTGATGGCGCCCCCAATGATGATGTCAAGGAGCTGCTGGAGCAGTCCTCTCGATTGGAGCAGTTGATCGACATGCCACCGACCAGCATGGCGGCGCTGATCCGGCGGGCGGATGAAGATATTGAAGGCTTTAGCAAAGTCATGCGATCGCAAGGATATTACGATAGTACAATCACCTATGAAACCGAGGAAGACCAGAAACCTGTCTTAGTGAAATACATGATCTTGCCGGGGGCCCTGTTTCGTATTACCAAATTTGACATCAGGTTTGATGGGGCTGATACAAAACCGAAGGCACCTGCGCTTTCCGGTATTGGTGTGGAAGTCGGCGCGCCGGCACGTTCCGATATTGTTCTTGGCGCGCGCCGTCAGTTGCTGAATGATCTTGCCAATACGGGCTTTCCCGATGCCAAAATTGCGGATCAGAATATCGTCGCGGATTTCGCCACCGACAGCATGGAAGTGACTCTAACCGTTGACGCCGGACCCAGCCTGAAAATGGGGCGATTGTCCTTTGAAGGATTGGAAACGGTGGAGGAGCGGTATATGCGCAGGCTCGCTGAGTGGATGGCGGGCGTGGCTTATGATGCGAGCAAGATTGACACCATCCGCCGCCGGTATTTACGGACAGGACTGTTTAGCTCCGTCCGGTTAAAACCACGCGAGACGGCCACTGATGGTGAGACGGTGCCGGTTGTTCTTATAGTCGTCGAGCGGGCGCAACGGTCCATCGGGATCGGTGCCAGCGCTTCCACCAGCGAAGGCTTCGGCACGCAGTTATACTGGGAGCACCGGAATTATTTTGGCGAAGGCGAAAAAGTCCGGGCCGATCTGGTCGTAGCTGAAATTCGCCGCGGATTGAGGCTGGCTTTTACCAAACCGAACTACCGGAAAATTGACCAGAATCTGAACGCTGATATCGACTGGAAACATGAGAATACCGAGGCTTATAAGGAAGATTCCATCAGTACTTTTGTTGGTCTCGACCGACGCTGGCAGGAACGATGGGTGCTCGGCATCGGCGCATCCTTGGAATATGCGACCATTGAAGATGATGGAGAGACGAAGGACTTCGCGCTTGCCGGGTTGCCGCTAACGGCGCGTTATGATTCCACCAATGATCTGCTGGATCCAATCCGTGGTATTCGTTTTGGCACCTCGATTATTCCCTATGCCGGGCTCAATGATATCACACCGGATTTTCTGCGCACGGAATTCGATGGCTCCACCTATTATTCGGTGCTGCGCAAAGAACGGCTGGTGTTGGCGGGGCGTGGTAAAATCGGAATGATGTTTGGTGACAGCACCAATGATATTCCGGCAACGAAGCGGTTTTACTCCGGCGGTGGCGGGTCCATTCGCGGTTATAAATACCAGACCGTTGGGCCGCTGGATGCCAACAATGATCCGACCGGTGGGCGGTCCCTGCTGGAAGTCGGATTTGAAGCACGTACCCGCATCACCGAAGATATTGGTCTTGTTCCGTTTATCGAGGGCGGCAATGTTTATGAGAGCATGGTTCCCGATTTCTCAGGAGAATTCCTCTGGGGCGCGGGCCTTGGCTTTCGCTACTATACGGCCGTCGGTCCGATCCGGCTGGATGTGGCGGTACCGTTGAACCGTCGGCCCGTTGACGATGCGTTCCAGGTCTATATCAGCATCGGACAGGCGTTTTGAGATGCAGATGAGCAAATCTAAAATTGCTGCCCTTGTTGTCGCTGTACCGGTTTTAGGGGTCGTGTTGATCGCTATCGGCGCTTATGCGTATATTCAGACAGACGCGGGCCGCAATTTTGTTGCCCGCCAAATTGAAGCAGCTGTCGATGACGGGCAGGGCCTCTCCCTGAAAATCGGGGATATTGATGGCGATCTTTTCTCAAGCTTTACAGTGCGGGACATGCAGCTCAGTGACGCCAACGGAGAATGGCTGAACGCTCAGGGCCTGATGCTTTCCTGGAAACCGCTTAAGTTGGTGCGCGGCGTTTTTGAAATTCGAGAATTTACAGCGCAGTCCATTGATTTCAGCCGCCCTCCCGAACTCGGACCGGCTTCGACAGGCGGTGAAACGACTGGATTTTCCGGCCTTCCCATAGATATTTTTCTGGATAGGATGCTGGTACAAAGCATAAAGATCGGGGAGCCGGTTTTCGGGCGTGAAGCAATTTTACGCGTCACCCTCAATGCCGATGCCCGAACTGACGGATTGATCCATAGCGATCTGGATATCGTGCAAATTGGAACCGGCGCGGGATCGGTGGCAGGCAGTATCGACTTTCACCCCGTTGAACGCACCCTCGCTGTTGATATCAAGCTTGATGAGCCCGAAGGTGGATTGATCGCACGGGCACTGGAAATTCCGGGCTATCCAAAGATTTCCGCCGCGATCGTTGGCAATGGGCTGCTGAATGCCTGGCGTGGGCAAATAAGAGCCTCTGTTGAGAAGTTTTTCGATGGTGAAGTGGCGATCACGACCCGCGGTGAAGAGGTGATTGCCATTGGCCTCGACGGAGGCGGGCAGTTTGACGAGGACTGTGTTGAAAGTATCCCGTTAGTGGATGCCTCCCGTATTGGCCTCGATGCTGATCTGACCTGGGATATCGGGAATGGCGATATCGCCCTCAAATCTTCGCGCCTTGAGAATAATATACTGGCCCTTGCCCTGACCGGTGACATCAATCTTGGCAGCCAGAATTTCAAGGCAGCCTTGACGACGGAACTGCGGGATGGCGCCGAGGTGAATAAACTGATCGCGCCTGCGGCTTTGCAATCCGCAAAAGTCACGGTCGATCTCGCAGGCGATTTTAAGAATATTACCGCCAACACCATCGTCCAGGCCGGAGAGTTGCAATTGGCTGAAGGGCTTCGCGCAGGCGGCATGACTGGCACATTTACATCGAAACTGGATTTGGAAACCCTTGCGGCCATCCCCGTAACAGGATCGGCGGCGCTGACGGATGTTACCGGACTGCCTGATTTGGCCAGCGGCATGCTGGGGACCGATCTCGATCTGGATTTTGATGTGAGTTATCTGCCCAGGACAGAATTTCTCCGGATGGATAAGGCGATAGTCACGGGAACTCACGCGAGTACCGAGATTGTGGGCGGCTATAGTCTCTCCACCGGAGCGACAACTATTTCGGCAAACGCGTTGGCGACAGATCTAAATCTTGTCCTGCCGTTGCAGGGCAAGATGTCGGCGAAGCTCTCACTTGTCAGCGATAATATTGCAACAGGATTTAGCGGGGATATCACGACCTCTATCACTGAACTGGTGATGGACGATGCTGATTTACAAGGCCTTGTCGGTGGCGAGGCAACAATGTCGTCGGAGATTTCCCTTGCCAATGATAGTTTTGAGCTGCAAAAAATAACTCTGGCCTCCGGTCCCGTTAAGGCGATGGGGGAGGCGACCTTCCCCCTGAGTTTTGACAGTCTGACATCGGCTTTCGATGTAACCCTTGGCAGTCTTGCAGGCCTCAGTAATTTCGCGGGGAGTAACCTCGCCGGAACGGGCAGGCTGACTGGTGCATTGAACGGTGCCCTTGATGATCCGTCTTTAACCGGAAATCTGACCCTCGAAAGCCTAAAGGCTGATGAGATGGGGCTGGGGGCGCTGACGGCGGATTTCACGGCGGATAAATTGGTTTCGGGACCCGGAGGATCGGTCACAGGGCAGCTTGTCCATGATGGTTTGGTTGCTGATTTCGCGACAGCATACGTGATGCCGGACTATACCCGGCTTGATCTCACCGGGATTTCCATGACCGAGAAAAACAATAGTCTGATCGGCGCGCTGGCTATCCCGTTTGATGGCAGCCCACTAACTGGGGAACTGACAGGGAAGGTGCCGGATGCCGGGGCGGTGGCGCGCCTTCTGGATGAGCAGGCCACGGGCACTCTCGATTTTACCGGCAGATTGCTTGACAGAAGCGGCCAGCAGAGTCTGTCCCTCGATTTAACGGGGGAAAGCCTCACTCTCGCCTCTGCTGGTCTGTCCATTAATACATTGAAGGTAACATCTAGCACCAGCGGTGCCCTTGACGCACCTGATGTGGTGGCGACGCTGATTGCCGATGGAATTGGAGCGGATGAACTGTCATTCAAGCAACTGACATTGACAGGTAAAGGCTCGCTTGAGAAAACCGATTTTACCTTCAATCTTGATGGCGGTTCCGAGCCAGACCTGCAGCTTGAAGGCGCTGGCAACTTGGTTTTGGGTAAAACCGAGACGGAGTTGGTGATTTCAGCGCTCACGGGGGAATTTGCCCGCCGTAAAATAGCACTTAATAAAGCTATTTCCTTCCGTCAGCGAGGAGCCGAAATTGAGCTTGATGAATTTGACATTACCCTGGGTGACGGCGGGATTAGTGGCTCGGCCTCTCTTGGTAACGCAGGCAGTAATACCAACTTAAAAATCACAGATCTGCCGCTTGATCTATTGGAAATGTTTGACCCTTCTCTTGACTTGGAAGGAAGTTTGGAGGGGACTGCTGCAATTTCCGTGACCGCAAACGGCGTCAGCAGCGGTGACGTATCAATGCGGGCGCTGAATGTTCGTATGGCTGGAGAGGAATATGACGGTTTCCCCGCCTTGGCCGGACGACTCACAGCAAATTTAAAAGACGGAATGTTTAGTTTTACGGGAGATGTCACAGGCCTTGAAAAAACTGATATGAGGGCGTCTGGTTCTTTGCCCATTGACCTCACTCTGGCGCCCTTTGAAGCAGCTTTGAACCAAGATAAACCGGTTAGTATCCAAGTCGATGCAGACAGTGATATCAAAGCCTTATGGCCACTTCTTGTTCTGGATACACATGTACTGACAGGCCAATTGACAGCGTCCGGGCAGATGAACGGTAGTTTCTCCGCCCCCGTCATCGATGGAACAGCGCAGTTGAAGGACGGCAGTTTTTCAAACGCGGAATTCGGCACCACCTTGAATAAGCTGAATTTCGAAGCCCGTATTCAGGATACCGAAACCCTGCATCTGAGCGGGAATGCTGTTGATGGTAAGGGGGGGTCTGTATCTGCGGAAGGTGTCATTACGCTTGCATCCCTTGCCGACCCGAATATAGATTTGACGATTGAACTCAACAAGATGCTGGTGGTGGAACAGGATGAGATAGAGGCCACGTCAGATGCGAAAGTTGCGATCAAAGGGCCGATGTCGGCGCTGGCCGTTACCGGTGATATCACGACCCGCGAGGTGGATATCAATATTGGAGGGGCATTGGCGTCCAGCGTCGTGGATCTGAAGGTAGAGGAAATCAACAAGCCGGGGGCTGTGGCGGGAGTAGCCGACGAAGGCAGTGACTTCGGTCGCACAACAACCCTCAATCTGGCGCTGGATCTGCCCAAGCGGGTATTTATCCGCGGGCGCGGGCTTGATTCTGAATGGGAGGGCAGGTTTTCTATAAAAGGTACAGTCGATAGCCCGGCCATTGATGGCTATCTGAAACCAGTGCGGGGTCAGTTTACCTTTGCCGGGAAAAGCTTCGCGTTGCAGTCAGGGGAGATATCCTTGCTGGGTGGCACGGACCTTGATCCGGAGCTGGATTTGTCGGCAAAGTATGAGGCGACCAACATCATTGCGCTTGTCTCCATTGACGGCACGGCGTCGGACCCGAAGATCAGCTTTTCGTCGCCTGACGGGCGCCCTGAAGATGAGGTGCTATCACAGGTTCTGTTCGGGAAATCCTCTGGCCGATTATCGGCACTGGAGGCGGTGCAACTGGCGGAGGCTCTGGCGTCGCTTTCCGGCAAGTTCGGCTCCGGCGGCGGCATCATGGGCTTTATGCGTGATACCCTGGGGGTCGATGTGATCAGCGCCGGCACGGACGCGGAAACCGGCAAGGCCGAGGTGAGCGTCGGAAAATATATTAGTGACAGTGTGTATGTTGGCGTGGATCAGGGATCAGAGGCGGGCTCCACACGGGCCAAGGTGCAGATTGATCTCACCCCGAATATCTCCCTGGAAACCGAGATGGGCCAATCGTCGGACAGCCGCGTAGGCATCTTCTGGAAATGGGATTATTGAGACGCACTGAATGCCCGAGTTTGGTCGTAATTCGGCGATAGGCTATTGAAATATGAACTTAGTTTGAAGGGTATCAAAATGAAGCTGCATTTGAAAACCGGGCTGATTGCAGGCATGGCAATGATCTTCAGTTTTTCTGTCCTTGCGCCGGTTTATGCCGATCCGCCACCTTGGGCACCTGCCTGGGGGTATCACAAGAACAAGAATAAGAAGGGTAAGAACAAGAACAAATACAAAAGCCAGAGGGTTTACAACGTGCCGCCTGCAGTGCCTTTCGGTATTGACCGCGGTGCCTGTAACCGTGAACTTTTAGGCAGTGTTCTGGGAGCGGCGGCGGGCGGCCTTGCCGGATCGCAGATTGGCAAGGGCAAGGGGCAGCTTGTCGGTGTCGCTGGCGGTACGATCATCGGTTATCTGATCGGCGGCAGCATTGGCCGCAGTATGGATGAAATCGATCAGAACTGTATCGGTCAGGTGCTGGAGCATGGGGAGGATGGTCAGGAAATCATCTGGAACAATCCTGAGAACGGCAAGCTTTACGAAGTCAGCCCTGAGCGCACTTATCAGACGAAAAGCGGTGAGTATTGCCGCGAATATACAGCGCAATCGGAAATTGGCGGTAAAACCCAGACGACTTATGGTACGGCCTGCCGTCAGGAAGACGGGAGTTGGAAAATTAAAAGCTGACGAAAATCTGTGATATTGCTGGAGATCAATTAGGGTCAAAAAATAAGCATTCAGGAATGCACATAAGAAAGGGACCTTCGATGAGTTACGAATTTATCTCCGTTCAGAAGGCGGATCATGTCACCCGTATCACCTTCGAACGGCCGGAAGTGATGAATGCCATCAACAAGCCCATGCATGCAGAAATGCAAATAGCGCTTGATGATTTCGCCGCCGATAAGGACCAGTATATTTGCGTGTTGATGGGGCGCGGCGCGCGCGCCTTTTGTGCGGGTAGTGACCTCAAGGCCATCGCGGAGAGCGACGGGCTAAAGCGGCATGTTTACCCAAAAAACGGCTATGCGGGCCTTATTGAGCGCTTTGATCTGGATAAGCCGGTGATTGCAGCGGTGAACGGTGTAGCACTCGGCGGCGGATTTGAAATCGCCCTCGCCTGTGATTTGATAATCGCCACCGATAATGCCCGCTTTGGCCTACCGGAGCCATTAGTGGGGGCCGTCGCAATTGGCGGCGGCATGCATCGGCTTGCCCGGCAAATCGGCCTTAAAAAAGCCATGGGTATTATCTTAAGCGCCGAGAGCATCACGGCGGTGGAGGGAGAGCGTCTTGGGTTTGTCAATGAAGTAGTCGCGCCCGATGAGTTGGAGGCGGCCATCGTGCGTTGGTGCACGCTCCTCCTGCGCTCGGCGCCATTGGCCATCCGTGCGTCCAAGGATACCGTCATGCGGGGTCTGGATGAAGGAACTCTCGAAGACGCCATTGCCAACCAAAACACCTACGACACATTCAAAACCTGGCGGGAAGCCGAAGACACCCTCGAAGGCCCGAAAGCCTTCGCCGAGAAACGCAAACCCAACTGGAAGGGACGCTAATCACGTGCTCATAAACATCATTCACCTTAAACTGCAATGTGATTGATGTTTATGAGCTTCGAATGGTCGACCGTCATTGCAATAGGGATGGTTTTTGTAACGGTCAGGGCGTTGATTATTAGCGGTCTCGTTTCGGGAAGTAGTCAGGGCGCCATGACAGTCCACCAAAGATGATTTTAACTCTGTCACGCATGTTCCGGCACTTCATTAGATCGTCCCATATGCGCCCGAATTCCACAAAGATAATCTTGATAGGGTTATTGGTATTGATGTTGCGGGTCAGGCCATAAACGACCTTTTCATCCTCGCGCTGAAAAGTGCCAAACATCTTATCCCAAATCATCAATATCCCGCCGTAGTTCTTATCCAAATACTGGCGGTTTGAACCGTGATGAACGCGGTGAGCCGATGGTGTGTTAAAGACCTCGTCCAACCATCCTAATTTACCGATGCGCTCAGTGTGAATCCAATGTTGATATTGAGCAACGATCACTAGCGCGACGATTGCCTGAAACGGATTGAAGCCTATCAAAATCATCGGCACCAGAAACGCCCATTCAAAAAAGCCCTCAATCAGACTTAGACGGAAACCAACTGTCAGATTATAGTCTTCTGAACTGTGATGAACGCCATGGCTAGCCCAGAGAATCCTGTGGCTATGCTCGAGCCGATGCATCCAGTAGTAGGTAAAATCAGCAGCCAACAACGCAATAATCCAAGTCCATACAGTCATAGGGATATGCAAAGGCGTAAGAATAAAAAAGGGCAGCAATGCCACAAATCCAAGGGATGCGAATGCGGTTCTTTCTATCACCTGACTTACAAAGAAAATTGCGCAATTTGCGAGGCTGTCTTTCCATCTCCGTTGTTTTTTTGTGAGCAAATCTAGAACGATCTCGAAGCCTGTAATACCAAGATTGATGATGAAAAGCGTCGCCACAACCAACATTATCTGATGGGTCTCAAAAAGGGATGCCACATATTCTATTGTCATGGATGAACTTTCACTTCAGTAAATATCACTGCTCTTCTGTTTCAGTTTTGATTTCTGGCACGAAGTAGAAGAACCAGAGGAATCACAGAACGTTCAAAAAATCACTCCAATGCTCTGCACCGTTGAACGCCGCCCACAGCGTCGGTAACTTGTACAAACCCGACCAGGCTAAGGAAGCCGAGATACCAGTGCTTTTGCATTTTCATTACGAAGTCCTATATATATAATGAACGAACGATTGTTCATTATATAAATACTGATTGACTATAATGCAAGATGCAGGGTACGTGAAAACGAATGAATGAACGACAGAAGGCAAAAGAGGAGCGCCGCCACGTTATTGTGAACGCGGCCATTGAGTGTTTTGTCAGGAATGGCATTCACCAAACCGGTATTCGCGATATCGCAGAACAGGCGAGCGTTAGTCTTGGAAATTTGTACAATCATTTTTCAGGCAAAGATGACCTCATTGCCGAAATTGCCAAGCTGGACGGAGAATATCTCGAGCAGTTCGCAACAGCGCTTGATACCAGTGAAGCCCCCCTTATCGCGATGCGTAAATTTGTCGATGACTATCTTGATTACGTATCCCAAACTGAGAATGCTTTTCTGACAATTGATATTATTGCAGAGACGTTACGGAACCCTGTTGTTGCTGAGCAATTTGAAAAGAACCGCAATAGGCTTATTGGTATCCTTTCGGCGACGATTGAGCGTGGCATATCGGAGGGTGTCATGCGGAAAGAAATTAATATTGCTGAGACAGTAAAATTACTTCTGGATGTTATAGAAGGCCTGGGTCTGCGTTCTGGTCTAGCCCAGATAAAGCCACCAAAAGGTGCCCGCAGGTCCGTTCAGGAAATGATACTCAGAATGTTGTCATCATCGCTACCATGACGAAACAGTCAGCGTTTATTTTCGCCAGTGCATTCCACGTGGAGTGAAGAAGGGCTGCGGCAACGACCTATACAAATACTGCAATTGTCAGTTCAATCTCTACCGCATCTTGCCAGACAAAATTAAAATTCTACGCCAAACCCAAGAGAGAAATCGCCAGCGCTTGCGCTTGGGTTTCGAGGGACCAGGGTCGGGCAGTTTGGGGGGGATTGGCTCACCCCAGCGGTCCCGGATAACGGGCTGTCCAATTCGAGGGTCCATGATTGTTAAGCCTCCAGGTCATGCCTATGTATAGTGAAAATGCTTCATGATCTGCCGAATAATATTGTGCAGTTACCATTGACAATCAAAGGATTTGTCTTCATGCATAACATGAGGTATTATTCATGTTATTATGACCGTTCATCTTCCACCCCTCGCGGCTTTACGAGCCCTTGATGCCGCCGCCCGTCATGGCAGCTTTACCCGTGCGGCAGCCGAATTGAACGTTACGCAGAGCGCGATTAGCCATCAGATCCGCCATCTGGAGGAGTTGTGGGGTCTTGAGCTTTTTACCCGCAACGTCCGGCCACTTTCCCTGACCAGGAATGGGGCGGCGTTGGCACCGGTTGCCCGTGACTTCTTCGCGCAATTGTCAGCGACTTTGGAGAGCTTGCGCGACGAAGATGCGCGTGGGGACCTGAAGATCAGCACACTTGAATCCTTTGCATTGACCTGGTTGGTGCCTCGGCTCAATGATTTCCGGGAACGCCACCCCGAGATTGATGTCTGGATCTCGACCGCCGATCATCTGGTCGACTTTGCGGTTGAAGATGTGGATATAGGCATCCGACTTGGCCGTGGTATTTTCCCCGGACTGCATAGCAGTCTATTGCTGCGTGAGCATGTCTTCCCTGTCTGCAGCGAGCAGCTGGTGAAACAGCTCGGCATGCCAACAAGCCCTGCGGAACTGGCGCGCTATCCCTTGCTGCTGCGTCATGAGGATTTGTTAAGTCCGCGCTGGGATACTTGGCTCGCCGCTGCTGGTGTGCCCGACTTGCCGCTTGATCAGGGCCCGCGTTTCCCCAACTCAAATATGGCCCTGCAAGCCGCGATTGCGGGTCAGGGTGTGGCGCTAGTGCGCAGTGCGCATGTGGACGGTAGCCTTAGCGCAGCCGGCCTGGTTCGACTGTTCGATGTGCAGTACCTAGCTGAATCGGCTTACTATCTTGTCTGTCCGGAAGGGACGCAAGCGCGTCCTCGGATCGCCGCTTTCCGTGACTGGATCCAAACCGAAGCTGCCCGGTCACAGCTGCAATACGATCGGGAGATGAAGCGAGCAGAGAGCTAACCATCGGTCAAATAGCGGCAATCAATTAAAGGCTCAAAGTATGGTTTAATTGTACTATTTCCGCTTTGTGACCTGAACACTGAACTAAGCCAAAGACCTTGACCGCTGTATGAACAGATCATGATCAGGTCAACGAGAAAAACTGACTCAAATCAGCCATATGCAATCACCAGGCTGAGGGTTGGAAGGAGCTTAAGTTAACCAATTTATCTGAGCATAGAAAGGGTTGAATGATTTGACAATTGGGGTGGTGGAGGTAGTTTGTAAATGCTCAAAGGGCTGGCAAGGATCGCGTAAGTATGGAAAAATCTGACACTTCTTCATCACCAGATAGCGAGAGCGTACCCAAAAGAGAAAAATCGACAAAAGCCCTGATCAGTGGAATTGTTGCGATTATTTCTGCTCTGTTGCCAACTATTGGTTTCAGTGTTGGCGTCATTTGGTGGGTGCTTTTCTGTTTGATCTGCATGGGGTTTGGCATTGCCGGATTGCGTGAAATTAAGAAGCAGCCTGATCGTTTCAGCGGCAGAGGGTTTGCCATAGGAGGGGTCATTTATGCATGCCTGCTACTTTTAGTGTTTGCTTATAGTTGGGCGACTGCGCCAAGTAAGGCTGATCAGTTTTATTCCATGGGTAAAGTAACCGCTGAAGGAAGAGAATTCCCAATTCAAGGTCGTGAATCTATAGTGATCCAGAGCGATGATGAGGCTGTGGGTTGGTTCAGGATGGCAGCTAACTTGGGCCATGCCAAAGCCCAGTCTAGTCTGGGCAAAAGCTACGCCAATGGGCTGGGGGCACCACAAAATAACTTGCTTGCATATATGTGGTTTGGCCTTGCAGCTGAAAATGGCGAGGAGGCCGCGAACAAAGAGAAAGAGCAGGTTGCACGCCAGATGAGCGAAGACGATCTCTCTAAAGCCCAGGCAATGATAGATTCTTGCTTGGCAAGTCAGTATAAGAATTGTGAAGTGCCGAAGTGATTAAATTTAGAGAGCTTCAGATCAGCTAAGTTCTTGTCAATTCTTTCCGTACTGAACCACAGTCTTCTTTGCTAAGCCTCAACCCGACGCCAGAGCAGGTGATGCTCGTAGGTATTACCAGAGCCGGTGGTTTCGGGCTTGGTTTTGAGCAGGATATCGTTGCCTTGCGGCACAATGGTGCGGATCAGCGGATTGCCAATCCAGTAGGGCACGGTGGAGACCATCACGTCATGTATCACCTGATCTTCCTCCAGCCGGAAAGTACCCCCATAGGCCAGGCAGATATCCGGGCTGGCCGCTGTATCCCGAGGCTGATTGGCGAAATCTTTACGCATCAGAAAGCCCGACATCCGGCCATCGGCAGAGTAGATAATCTGCCCTTGCGCATCCTCTCCCATGGGATAGCCGTCGGTGACGCCGTTTTTCAGGCTCTGCCATTGCACCAGCCACCAGCTACCAAGTAAATCGTCACGGGTCATGATCGGGAACTCCTTCTTTTTCTTATTATTTTCGGCCAGACTAGCAGTTTGATTGCCCAACGGAAACAAGATTGTACGTGTCATCACTTGTCGCTTGAAAAAGCAGTCGCTAAGGTTAGTCTCATTGCTATTTGCCAGAGACGATTATGAAACGCATTTGCTTTGTTGGTGCCTCGACCACAGAAGGGGTGGGCGATGAAAATGGGGCAGGATGGCCCGGACGTTTGATCGCGCCGCACCGTTCTGATATCGCCGGATATAACCTTGGGGTGAGCGGGCAGCTCTTGGCGGAAATTGCTGAACGTGCGGCGGGCGAATGCCGGGCGCGCATTCTGGAATATGATCTTGGCGGCATTGTTCTTTGCAGCGGGATGAACGACATCGCCCGGTATAGCGGCATCCAGCGCACACCGCCGCGACGGGTGAGGGAGACTTACGGATACCTTCTGCGGCAGCTTGGTGAGATAGCGCCGCTGATTGCCATCGGACCTTTCCCGGCCTTACAGGCACGTATGCCCTATCATTCAGAAGTGTCAGGCCTTGATCTTGATTTTAGGAATGATGATATTGCGATCGCCGATAAGGCCTATCAGTCCATTGCCGGGGAAAAGGATGTTCCATATCTGTCGGTTTTCGATGATCTGTGGGGGAGTGATATTTACGCCGCGTCCCTCGATCAAGGCGATGGATTGCATCCGGGCGGGGCGGGCTATCAGTTAGTCACCGAAAAAATCTCGGCGTGGGCACCCTGGCAGCTGCTTATAAAATAACCCCTAAAACGAAGGAAAATATATGTTCAAAATCAAGCATATCGACCATCTGGTGCTACGGGTTAAAGATATCGTCGCGGTACGTGCCTTTTACGAAGGCATTCTTGGCTGCACGGAGGAGCGGGTGAATGCGGAGATTGGCCTTTATCAGCTCCGCGCGGGCAGTGCATTGATTGATCTGGTGCCGGCAGACAGTACACTTGGCCGTATGGGCGGGGCGGCACCGGGCGCCGACGCACTTAATCTCGATCATTTCTGCCTGGCTATCGAGCCGTTCGATGGCGAGGAGATCAAAGCGTATCTAGCCTCCAAGGGCATCGACCCTGGCGAAGTCAAGCAACGCTATGGCGCCGAAGGTGACGGGCCGTCGCTTTACATCTCCGATCCCGAAGGCAATATTGTTGAGCTGAAAGGCCCGCCGGGTGCCAGCTGACGAAATAAAACGGGAGGGGGACGTGATGAGATTATCCAGATTATGGTTGGCCGCCACCATGATACTTGCCGCCATCCAGATGGCGCAGGCAGGGCCGGGAGAGCAGAAGGTTATGGCACAAGCGCGGGCTGATTGTGCCAGCTTTGAAAACGGCAAGCTCGCCACTACCCGCATGGCCAACCCTCGCATCGATGTCACCGGTGATGGGGTGCTCAATACCATTATCGACAGCCGCCAGTTCAAGTGTTCCTCTTCCGCGAGCCTCTATTGCGGCACCGGTGGCTGCTCGATCTGGGTGATCGTCGATGAAAAACCGCATTCGTTTCTCGCCAAGGCGTGGGAAGTGGCTCAAATGAACGGCAAACCGGTTTTGCTTCTCGCTGTGCATGGGAGTGAATGCGGCGGTACGAACCTCCGACGTTGCGTCCGGGCCGAGGTCTGGAGCGAGGGTGCCTTCCATAGCGTGGCCGACAAATGAGAGCGCTCTGGCTTGTCATCTATTTCGGGGTACTGATCTGGTCAGCTATTGAACCCAAGAGCTATTTTATCTGGAGCTTTGAGGTTGCCCCGGCGCTGATCGGGGTCGTTCTGATTGTGGTAACCTATCAGAAATTTCCTTTAACCCCATTGCTTTACCGACTAATCCTAATCCATTCCATCATTCTGATGATGGGCGGGCATTATACCCAGGCCGAAGTCCCTATATTCGATAACCTCAAAACTGTTTTCGGATTTGAGCGCAATGCCTTTGCCTATGTCGGGAATTTCTTTCAAGGCCTCGTGCCTGCCTTACTCGCCCGCGAAATCCTTATTCGTTTTGAAGTGGTCCGCACACCTGCGTGGCGGCATTTCATCATAATTTGTATTTGCCTCGCCGTCAGCGCCTTTTACGATCTGATCGGATGGTGGATTGCCGCCCTCTTCGGGGACGCCGTCATCCAGGGCGACATCTGGGAGACCCAAAGCAATATGACCCTGGTCCTGCTCGGCTCCATATGTATGCTGCTGCTCCTGAGACGCGTGCATGATCGGCAGTTGGAGAGGGTGGATAGAAATCACTAATGTTTGATTTCTGGTTTTGAGAACTGTTGGTGCGCTTCTTTCAGGGTAGAGAAAAGGCCTTTATGTGATCCTTCGAGAAGTTCTGTTAATATTGCCATATCATCTTTTGAAATATTTTTGAAATTGCTGGGCAGAAAACTAAAACGGCGCTTTTCTTTCGGTTCAGATTGTTCTCTTAAGGGAACGTGAATAAGCCTACAAATTGTTATTCCAAAAGATAGAGGAATTCGAATCTTTACTACATTGATGCCGGTAATATCTGCCCAACTGGCAGTTTTCTGCCGTCCAACTCGCGAATACAATCCTTTTCTAGTAATGCGTAGCTGAACACGCCGGTCAAAAAAACGCCAAACGAAAATGAGACTGCCTGCACCAAAAAAAATGATGTTAATGACAAATATCCAGCCTTTCTCATGTGATTTAATATTTTGTACAAAGCTACCCCAAATATTTGACGGATCAATTTTCAAGAGCCAAATACTGCAAGCAACAAATAGAAAGCAGGCAAGAAACAATATCGTGCTTTTAAAACGGCTATTTCGAATTTCGATAACGTCGTTGTGCTTATTCATTTATCTGTAGTCACCCATTTGCATTGCATGATTGTAAAAGGGTTATGAAAATATGCTAGATTTTTATCGATGGATATTCGATTAAGGATGGCAGACTAACTTAGCCTAGCAAATGCCCTCGCATATACAGCCGGTGCCACATCAACCTCAGTTTCAGTAAGGCGCATCCCCATAAAATACGGTCCGGCATATTCGCACTCAAATGGTTCCGCAAACTCTGTCGTAAATCCAAATTGCTTGTAGTAGGCGGGGTTGCCGAGAATGAATACGGCGCTTATGTCGTTTGATTGGGCCCAGTTGATGCTTTCGTGGATCAGGGCGGAACCGATGCCTTGGCCTTGGTGTTCGGGTAGCACGGCGACGGGGGCGAGGGCGGCGGCGTTTGCGGGGGATTTGAGGGGCGAGATGGCGAGATGGCCTAGGATATCACCGGCCGGAGTCGCGGCCACTAGGGACAGCAATAAATCTCCATCGGTCCTCAAGGCTGAGACCAGATCAGCCTCCTCCGGTCCGTCAAAAGCGGCGAGGAGGAGGGCGTGGATGGCATCCAAGTCCGCAGGCGTTTCCGGGCGGAGAGAGGTGGCGGCGGTCATTCCTTTATCGGTCCTCTCTTCAGCGGGCTTCTCTATCGATCCTCTTCACCGGAGGGATCTTCTCCCCCCGCATCCTCGATCGCTGGTTGTACGGCACCGGCGATGGCGCGTTTTTTCGCCTCACTCATGGGTTCGTCGTTATGATCGCCCTCGGCGACGCGGACGGTGACCTCGCGATGGGCGAACTTGATACCGTGTTCCTCGAACAGCTCGCGGATGCGCGAATAGACGAGCTTGCGGACCACGAACTGATCGCCAGGCTTGGTCATGAACTTGACCCGGATGATCATGGCGCTGTCCTCCATAGTGAAGACGCCCTGTGATTTGAGCGGTTGCAGGAAGTTCTGGCCAACTTCGGGATGCTCCAGCAGCTCCTGACCGAGTTTCTTGATGAGCTTGCGGACTTTCTCGACATCGGTATCGTAGGTGAGGCGGAGCGGGAGCTTCATCATCACCCAGTCACGGGAGAAGTTGGTGACCTGCTGGATTTCGCCAAACGGCACGGTGTTGAGCGGTCCCAGATGATGGCGGAGCTGCATGGAGCGGATGGAGATTTTCTCCACCGTGCCCTTGACGGAGCCCAAGTTGATATACTCGCCCTTCCGGAACGCATCATCCATCAGGAAAAACGCGCCCGAGAAGATATCGCGGATCAATGTCTGGGCACCAAAACCAATGGCAAGGCCGATCACACCAGCACCGGCAAACAGCGGCGCAATATCAACACCAAGTTCAGAGAGCATGATCATGCCGCCCAGGACGACAATGACGATCAGCAGGAAGTTGCGAAAGAGCGGCAGAAGGGTTGCAAGCCGGGAAGCGCCGGAGGTGCCGCCTTCTTCTCCGGGTTCGGGCTCGCTCAGGCCACCTTCGGCCTCGAGCTTGCGATCGATGGCGATTTTCACAGCCTGATAGGCGAGGTAGCAGAAGAAGAAAATCAACAGTACTTCCCAGAAATCATTGAGGAGGCTGCCGGGCTCCGTCAGGTCAATGCCCCAGAGGCGGAAAATCCACCAGATAACGAACGCAGAGATCAGAACGCCCGCCGCTTTTTCTATAAGGGTCTTGAAGGATTTCTGCTCGACCATGGGCAGCTCGTCATCCTCCTCGTCATCGTCATAAACGATGGTCTCGGGCACGGGTTCCGCCGCTATATCAGCCACGGTGTCAGTCGTTGCGCCTTCCTCATCACGGATTGGCAGGGGGCGGCGGCGGTCAAAGATAAACTCGATCACCAGCAGCGCGGCGCCGTAAGCGACGATCCCGCAGAAGATGGCTAGGACCGGCAAGTTGGTGAGGTTGAGGGCATGGGGCTGACCTTGCGCGACCCAGCCAATGGTTAGCAGGCCGGAAGCGATATAGTACATAATGGCCAGAAGGTGCCAGAGACGGGCGAAAAAGATCC